>Ga0265780_10000632_pt1 | contig 53448 bp, 49 predicted proteins | sample P1T30metagenome_FD_192432 | JGI IMG/M metagenome (GOLD analysis project Ga0265780, IMG submission 192432) | Plant litter microbial communities from East Loma Ridge, Irvine, California - P1 T30 | ecosystem: Environmental > Terrestrial > Plant litter > Unclassified | place: USA: California... | reverse complement strand
GGCTGATTTGTTGTTTAAGATGAATAGCTTTCAAGAAATGTAAAGCTATTTCAGTACTAAAGTAATGTGTAAAGTCAAATTAGTATTAACTTGCAAATAGTGTAAACTTTTTTCAGGACGGGACATTATAAAAGTGTTCACCCAAGTGTTCAAAAAGCGTTCACCAACCGTTCACGCGTGAACACTTTTTAGCTGATTTCGCCCGAAATGTCTTGTTCTTAAATCTAAGAAAACCTATTTAAATGAAAGAAAATGCAACTTTTTGAAATTTAATGCAAAAAATTAGAGTTTCTACCGTGAACACCTGGTAGGTATTACCAAAGTATTGCAATACAAAAAACGGGGCTTCCTAAAAAGGAGCCCCGTTGCTGTTGTTATAGTTTAGTTAATCGAATTATTTAGAGTAGATCTTAGAGGCATCTCTGAAACCTGTACCTAAGTTGCTGTACCAATCAGAGAATAAAGTACCTCCCGATTGTGCCCACTCTGCAAAGTGAGGGTAAGCACCTGTAACCGGTTGCAATTCAATTGGGTAATTGTAAGTGCTCGTGAAGCTAATAGCCCAAGGATAGTTTTCTTTCGATAAGTAATATTTACCGCTTGCTGCTACCGATGCGTCATCGTCTGTACCAAATAAGGTTTTATCAGCCTTATCGGTTGGGGCAAAGCCCGGCAGGTGAATTTCATAACCTCTGCGCATGTTGCTGATCAGGAACGGATTGAACGCGCTAACTTGTAAATTAGCAGATGGTACCGGTGAAGCGAAAGTAACATTTACCGTAGCTGTATTGCCATTCACTTTGTTTTTGTCCATTAAGGTGTTGATGAAAAATGCACCGTCAGGATTAGTTAATAAAGCTTCGTGGTTATCAAAAGGAACAATAACCGCTTTGCTTTGACCGGCTTCTACACCGTTGCTTGCCTTAACAATATAATTGCTGATAGCTTGCTGACCTGTAACCGAACTTACTGCTGAAGCGTTAACTGGCAACTGTACTGCAAAACCATTTTTGAATGATGCACCAGATGCCAATGGCACGTACTCGCCTTTCATTTCAACCACTTGGTTTTGAGCATTGTTAACAAAAGTGTAACGGTATTTTACCACCAAGTCATTCAAATCGAAATCACCTTTTTTAGGCCAGTTATCTTCAAATGCTATGCTGGCATAACCGGTTTGTGAAGGGTAGTAGCTGGTGTAAGCTTTAGTCGGGTCTTTAGGGAACTCGTCCTTATCATCTTGTACTCCGTCGCCATCGCTATCGCCGCCTTTATCAACAGTTGGTACGCCAACCGGTGAAATAGCCGTTACCGGGTTAGATGAAGCATATACCACTAAATCGTTAAAGTCATTGTCCGATTCTGTTTGTCTGTTCAAGTCTTCAAAACCCATCAGGAACACTTTGTGCACATCGTCATATAAGGTAACGGTATGTTTTTTAGTAGCTGTGGTTGTTTCAGGATTCAGCCTATAGTCTGAATAAAATTTCACGGTGCTTGTGCTTACGCCGGTACCTGTCCAGGCGTTTTGCAATAAAACGAAGCCAATTGATGTGCCTGCATTAAAACGGCCCAATTTAACTTTGTCACCTGGTTTTAAACCACCAGCCGAACCTACAGCCGACGTATTAGGGAAAACTAAAGTAACATTATCTATATCGAAATTACTGGTTGGTGCACTGCCGGTTGGGTAAGTATAATAAGCCAAACTGTTTAACAAACCTGCGCCTTCCGATACGAAGGTGATCCATACATCAGATGTAGCGGTGATGTTCAGGTTAGGAACTGCGCTGGTGGATAAGTATTCCGGGTGAGTTTTAGTAAGTGCATTACCTTCTGGTAATGATGCATTAATAAAAGAAAGTAATGAGGCATCTATAGCGTCAGGAGTGCCTTCCAGGTAAACCGGACGACCTAATTTAAATGGATAAGCAGATGAATTAACAATTGCGTTTGATGAAGAAGTATAAGGGCTTGGATAAGAAATAATCGGATCTCCAAAACCAAGGGTTCCTTTTGTTGACAGTGTACCAGTGGTTGGAGTAACAGTAACTTCTTCAGCAACAATATCGCCACTGAAACCATCTTTACCACCAATGGTAGCGGTAATGCTGTTTCCAGAAGTAACTACTGCTTGTGCGTTGCGCATTAAGCCTACATAAGCAGGATCTATAATTAACTTGCTAACTGACGTTGGTACGGTTACAGTACCTTGCAATAAACCTTCGGTATTAGTGATGCCTTTAAATATAGGCTCGTCGTTACCAGGTAAGTAAACGCTTACCACTACCCCGGTTAAGGCATTATTATTAGATGAGCGAAGTGTAACATTTAAAGCTACGTTTTTAGTAGTGCTGAAGTTAAAACCATCGGGTGCAATTTTATTTCCGGCAACTGGAGTGGTTGGATCTCCCTGCCCTTGTGCAGAGTCTTTCTTACAGGCAGAGAAGGAAATTACTCCGGCCATAAGTGCTAATGTAAAAAGGTGTTTCATATTCATATATCGTTGTACGGATAAGCATTAGGCAAAGGTTGTTCCAACTGCTATTTATAGCAAAATGGAATGGATTTTAATAATTGCCGTGGTGCGAATTCCCCATTTTAGCAATGGAAGTGTAGCAACGTTACCCGCATTATTACCCAATTCGATGGTAACAATTTAACAAAGATGTGCAGATTGCCCTGACATTTAATAGATAGTTAGCACTAAATTAAAACAGGGTTTACGTTGGCATTGGCTAAACAACTTTTTTCAGTGTAACTTTGATAAGTGGTTAAACCACAGGTCTGTTTATACGTCATACTTAATCAACAACCTATGCTTATGAAAAGTAGAGTTAAACAATTATGCTGCATAGCAGCTGTTTTGATAGCTGTTTTGGGACTTTCTGCTTTTTACACTACGCCCGGGTATTATAAGGGTGCTGCAAAGTTTCCTTACAAATTAGCTGGATTAACCGAGCGGCAGGCTGCCGCACATTTGCTGAGCCGATTTACTTACGGTGCTACTCCGGGTGAGGTTGATGAAGTGGTGAAGATAGGTCTTGAAAAATGGGTAGCGCAACAACTCAATGCTAAACAACCCGATGATTCTCTTAATAATTTAATTAATAAGTTTGATGCTGTTACGCTGACCAATGCGCAAATGGCTACCAAATACCCCCGCCCTGGCCAGTTAACCAAAATGGCTATTCGCGATGGAGCAGTAAATAAGGACTCTATTAGAGCCGATAAAAAAGAGTATCGCAACGTTTTGTTAGCTTATATGCAGCAAAACGGTATGGCTCCCGAGCAGGAACTTTTTCGCCAGTTTGTTAATCAAAAGGTTTTACGGGCCGCATATAGTCAAAACCAATTACAGGAGGTAATGACCGATTTTTGGTTTAATCACTTTAACGTATCTATTACTAAAAACCAGTGTGCGGTATTTATCCCTGCTTATGAGCGCGATGTAATTCGGCCAAACGTGTTTGGTAAGTTTGGCAACTTGTTATTGTCTACTGCAAAATCTCCCGCCATGTTGGTATATCTCGATAATTTTTCGAGCGTGGGTATCAATTCCAATCAAAACCAGCTTAAATCTGGCAACCCCATGGCAAAGCGCCGCTTAGCCGCGCAGACGCAAAACAATAATATGATGGCCGATACTACTATGATGACCGGGGCTATGAAACGGCCTAAGCTTCCTGCAAAGAGAGCACAGGGTTTGAATGAAAATTATGCCCGTGAGGTGATGGAGCTACATACCTTAGGTGTTGATGGTGGTTATACCCAGCAAGATGTTACCCAGGCTGCCCGTGTACTTACCGGGTGGACTTTATACCCTATGGGCGAAGATACTTATGGCAATGGTATGAAAAAACTGGTTGACCGCCTGGGCGAAGACAAAATGGAAAAACAGGGTTATGTGCACGAAGGAGATTTTCTATTTACCCCTAACCGCCATGATAGCGGCGAAAAAGCCGTATTAAATAAACGCTTTGGCCCAAATGGTGGCTACCAGGAAGGTGTAGATCTGCTAAATATACTGGCTCACCATCAATCTACTGCTAAGTTTATAACGCATAAGTTGGCGGTACGTTTTGTAAGCGATAATCCGCCGCAAACCCTGCTCGATAAAATGATCAAGACTTTTAATGAGAAAGATGGCAATATTGAAGACGTGTTGTTGACAATGGTAGCCGCTCCTGAATTTTGGAGCGCCGCATCAGTTCGCGAAAAAACGAAATCCCCATTTGAACTGGCCATTAATGCGGTGCGCAGCTTACACGCTCAAATTACGCAACCCTATCAGTTATATAGCTGGATAAACAAAATGGGTGAAAAAAAATATTATTACCAAGCTCCAACCGGTTTTCCCGACAAAGGGCAATACTGGATTAATACCGGTGCTTTGTTGAACCGTATGAACTTTGGCCTGGCGCTGGCATCAGGACGAATCCCTGGGGTGAAAATAGATTTGTTCGCACTGAATAACAATCACGAACCTGAAAGCGCACAGGCGGCATTGATCACTTATAGTAAACTGATTATGCCCGAGCGCGATTTGAATGAGACCATTAAGCGACTCACACCCATGCTTAACGATCCGCAGTTGATGAGTAAGTTGGAAGCGGCAAGCAGCCAGGCTAAACCAGCAACGGGCAATTCGGCTATGTTGCCCGATGACCCGATGATTGTGGGTGTCGCTGAACCGGCTATAAAAAGTAAAGGCCAAAAAGGTAAAGGAAAGAATGCTTACCTGGCGGTGCAAAGTGCAAATGGTAATAACAGTATGCTTTCTCAAGTAGTGGGTGTTATTATTGGATCACCCGAGTTTCAACGTCGTTAGAGTACAATATCTTCCCATAGGGTAAGACTAATAAAAATATTAAAAACATAGTTATGGTATCCAGAAGAGGATTTCTAAGATCGGGCGGTATTGCCTTAATGGGAGTGGGCCTTATGGGCGGTATACCCGGTTTTTTGGCCGAGGCTGTAGCTGGTGAGCAGCTGATTAACCCTTATGGCAAGCGCAAAGTGCTGGTATGTATATTTCAGCGTGGAGCCATGGATGGCCTCATGGCTGTAACGCCATTCACCGATCAGTATCTTAAAGCAGCCCGACCAAACCTTTTTATGTCGCCCGCCAAAGGTGGTACCTTAGGTAAACCATTGATAGATTTGGATGGAAATTATGGTTTGCACCCCGCTATGCAGGCATTTGAGCCTATGTTTCGCGAAAAGCGGTTGGGCATAGTGCATGGCATTGGTTCACCTAATACCACGCGCTCTCACTTTGATGCACAAGATTATATGGAATCGGGCACACCATTTAACAAAGGTACAGCCAGCGGATGGTTAAACCGTGCGGTTGGTTTGTTGGGTCACGATGCCGCCACACCTTTTACCGCCGTAAGTTTAACATCGGCCATGCCTCGCTCATTCTATGGCGATAGTCCAACAGTGGCTATTAGTAATCTGCAGGATTTTGCTATACAAATGAAAGGTAACCAGGCTGGTGCCAACATTGCTGCTAAAAGCTTTGAAGATCTGTATGATAAAACATCAACCGGTTTACTGCGCGATACAGGTAAGGAGAGTTTTGATGCTGTAAAAATGCTGCAGAAAGCCGATGTGCGAAATTACAAGCCTGCCAATAATACCGTATACCCAGCTTCAGCTTTGGGTAATTCGCTGAAGCAAATAGCGCAGTTAATTAAAATGGATGTGGGTATGGAAGTAGCCTTTACCGAATCAAACGGGTGGGATACGCACTATAACCAGGGTACCGATAACGGGATTTTTGCCCGTAACGTAGGCGATTTGAGTAATAGCATGATGGCATTTTGGAACGACCTGAGTGCTTACCAGGACGATGTTACCGTTATGACCATGACCGAATTTGGCCGTACTGTACATCAAAATGGCACCGGTGGTACTGATCATGGCCGTGCATCGTGTAACTTTATTTTAGGTAACAATGTAAACGGTGGGTTGGTACATGGTAAGATGCAGCCTTTAGCTGTAGAGAACCTGGAAGATGGCCGTGACCTGGCCGTAACTACCGATTTTAGGGCAGTGTTTAGCGAAGTAGCCCACCGCCAGCTTAAAGTAAATAACGACCGTGTTTTATTCCCCGATTGGAAAGGGGAAAAAATTGGGGTGATGAAGGCATAATCATGCTGTTGTAGTAATACCAAATAACAGAAGAGCGGCTGAAGTGATTTCGCCGCTCTTTATGTATCGCCTATTTTTCAAAATTAGTCAAATCACATTCTAGCGCTTTTCTGTCCCAATGAGCAGTATTGGCTGCTGCCTCGTATGTTGTTTGTAAGAATGATAACAAGGCTGTTTCGGGGCTGTCCGAAGCTCGGACTGCTTCATAAGGAAGGAAGAACTCACCCATTTCTTCGCTGTAAAATGCATCCGAAGGTTTAACAGTTTGCTTGCCAAAATCGGGGGTTCCCGGGTAACAGTAGGCATAAAAAGCAGCTTGCGGAAACTGTTCGCTACCGGGCCAAAAGCCGCATGAACTTACCTCATGCGAGTAAGCTTCTTGCATTACTCTTAACGGCATATTAGGCGCGCCACCTTGATGCACAGGAGCGGGCCGCCCCGAAAACCGGGTTACAGCCAAATCAAAAGCGCCCCAAAAAAAGTGTACCGGGCTGCATTTACCGGTAAAGCCAGCTCTGAACTTCAAGAACACATTGTGTATACTGATGAGCGACTGCCAAAAGTCTTTTACCTTTTGGGCATCGTAAGATTTATGTATTTCATCTTCACCAAACGGAATAGCAGTTTCCAACTCATTAGGTGCTGCATGTATATCGGCATCAATACTACAGGCATTCAGGCAATCTATGAGCTCGTTGTAAAAGCTGGCTACAGTACGCGGGTAAAGCTTAATAATGTGCCGTTCGCCAGTGCTGGTATCAAGCCTTAACTCATGGTGCAAAAAATCAAAATCAAGTTGAAATACTCCGTTACTATATGGAACACTGCCTGTACTTAAACCCTGTGGTGATATATATAGGGTTACATGCCACGAGTGGTTTAACCAGGGCATATTTAATAGCCTTACCTTTCCAACTATCTGTGTCCATAAGTGCACGGTGTTTAGGGTGTCTTTCCAACCGTTGTAATCTAAAGCGGGCCAGTTATTTCTATTGTTCAAAGATGTAGTCATAATAGATGAATGAATAAGTAACAAGGTAGGTAAATCGGTAGCATAAATAAATACGCTTATGCATTTACATGAACATTAGTATTTTTGCTTCATGAGCGCCGATAAAATTCAAAAGTGGACAGTATTAAAAGAGCAGGACATATCTCCAAGTCCGTGGTTTCCTTTATTACAGCACACCGTTCAGTTGGCCAACGGACAGATAGTTGATGATTACTTTTTTTCTCCTTTAGGCGATGTAGTGATGGTATTGGCCCTCACACCGACAAATGAAGTGGTTTTAGTAAGGCAATACAAACACGGCTTAGGTGAAATATTACTGGAACTGCCAGGCGGTATGCGGCAGAATGGCAAATCACTTATCCAGTCGGCATTAAATGAACTGGAAGAAGAAGCCGCCATTAAGGCCGATGAAAGCCAGCTGATCTCATTAGGAAAAATAGCCAACAATCCAACTAAAACCCGTCAAATTACCTACGGTTATATTTTGTTTAATGCCGAATTTAATTCAGTGCAAAAGCAAGACATAACCGAAAACATTGAGATTTTAACCATGCCGGCGCCACAGGTGTTACAGCATGTTAAAGACGGCAAAATTTGGGTGACCGATTCTATAAACTTCATTTTAAAAGCTGCATTGCAATACCCCGACATTTTTGGAGTGTAATTACACCGCGTTTAATACCATTTCATTCCACCCCATCAGCTCCATCATCCGGTTAAACTCGGGCTGTAAATCGGCTTTAATGCTAACGGGCACCTTGGTTGCTGGATGAATAAAATCAAGTGTAAGTGCATGTAAAAGCATGGTGCTCATTTCCCAGGTTTCCGTAAAAAGCTTGTTTTGCTTGTTACAGCCATGTGTGCGGTCGCCAATAATAGGGTGAAATATATGGCTGAAGTGTTTACGCAACTGGTGCATGCGCCCGGTAGTAGGCTTGGCTTCCACCAACGAATAGCGTGAGGTGGCATGTTTGCCAAAGGCAACAGGCAACTCGGCGCGGGCCAGGGTTTTATAGGCTGTAAAAGCGTCTTGTAAGGTGCCGTTCTCTTTTCGCAGGGGATAGTCAATGTCGCCACTATCGGGTGTATGTCCGCGTACAATGGCTAAGTAACTTTTATGTACTTCGTTGGCGGCAAATTGCTGTTGCATGGCTACTTCGGTAGTTTTATCAAGCGCAAAAAGCAGCACGCCACCCGTTTTACGATCAAGCCGGTGTGCCGGGAAAACATGACGATCGATCTGATCGCGCAACATCTGCAAGGCAAATTCTTCCACATCGGCCGCAATTGACGAACGATGTACCAACAGCCCATGTGGCTTGTTAATAGCAATTAAATATTCATCGTGGTGTATTATCGATAGCATAAGCCGCAAAATTAGCCTTTTATTTCGCCTGCGTTGGTTTAATATGGTATAAGAACATATTATACGTTACATTATTACAACATAAATATTATATTAAATAATTTACTTTATAATATAATATTGCTTACTTTGGTCATACTCAAGATTATATCTTTCATTTAAAACCATTTTTATTTATTAACAGCATGATCGCAGTGGATACTGGTATTAATTACGATGTTTTATCATTATTAAACAGAGCCTACAGTTGTCGTGTAAATAATTTAAAACAAAGCATCAGCTTAGCTAAAAAAGCACTCAATATGAGTCGCGAAGCAGACGTGCCTTCCTTAATTGGTAAGAGCCTTACCCAGCTATCCTTATTTTATATGATAAGGGGAAAGTATAAGCGGGCAATTAGTTCGGCCAATGAGGCCATTAGTTATTTTCAAAAACTGGGTGATGAACAAGGTATAGCCGATGCACAGTACAGTATTGCCGGCGTGTATTACAAAACCGATAATTATCATTTAGGGTTGATGCACCTAATTGATAGCTTGGTTATCTACCGTAAGTTTAACGACCATCATAACCAGGCCAGAGTTCAAAAAGCTTTAGGTACCATATATGAGTACTTTGGCGACCGAAAAAATGCCATCCGTGCTTACGAAGCCTCTATAGAGGAAGCAAAAAAAGTGAAGGATCAGGACCTGATTGCTAATGTATACAATCCGCTTTCGGGCATTTACATCAAGCAAAATAAAATTAATAAGGCTACCGAACTCATTGAAAAATCAATAGCTGTAAAAACCGCCAGCGGCGATTTGAGGGGACTTGCCTTTGCAATATACGGCAGAGGTAAAATTAACATGGCCTTACAGCAATGGGAAGCCGCCGAACATGACTTCCAAAAAGCGCTGGAAATTCACAAGGAAATGGGTGAGCGTTTGGGTTTAGGGATGGCGTACTGTAAATTAGGTTCGTTATATGTAAAAACAGGCCAGCTGAATAAAGCAAAACACATTTTAGAAACCGCACTTCAATTTAGTACCAAGTACAATATCATATATATTAAGTTTAAATGTAACCACCAGTTATACCGTGTATATAAACTGGAAAAAAATACGGAAAGATCGTTAGAGTACCTCGAAAATTATTTGAACGAAAAGGAGTCGGTAATTAATGCCCAAACGCTAAAAATTATTGAGAACTACGAGCTGATAACCAAGGTAGAGAGTATGAAAAAGTCTTCGCAACTTGCGGAGGAGCGGGCCCTTATACTGCAAAACCAGGAACGTGCCGAAAACACAGCGCGTGTTAAGCAGAATTTCTTGTCTACTATGAGCCATGAAATACGTACGCCTCTTAATGCCGTTATCACTATAACTTCATTGTTAAACGAACGTGTAGAGCCATCTGAGAAGCAATTACTCGATTCACTCAAGTTTGCATCCAATAACTTGTTAATGATTATTAACGATATTTTGGACTTTACTAAGCTTGATGCAGGCAAAGTGCAGCTCGATTTGCGTTCGTGTAGTTTAACTGCATTAATGAAATGTTTGGTCGAAATTTACCGGAACATGGCTGAGGTTAAAGGTCTCGAAATTGAATTAACAGTTGATAAACGTATAGCCAATATTTATGAACTGGATGAAACTAAATTATCGCAAATATTAAATAACCTGATTAGCAACGCCATAAAGTTCACTAATAAAGGCACGATAAGTATCGACTTAAAACATATAAGTTCACAATCGGGGTGTGATATATTGAGGTTTAGTGTTACCGATACGGGGTTAGGTATACCGGCAGAATTTTACAACGAGCTGTTCGATAGCTTTTCGCAGCCTAAGGCTGTTACTACGCGCAAAGAAGGCGGATCGGGGCTGGGACTTGCCATTGTGAAAAAACTGGTAGAACTGCATCAAAGCCAAATTTACTTTCATAGTGAATTAAATAGAGGATCAACCTTTTATTTCGATATAATACTCAAGAAGGCCAATCACCTGTATAAACCCCCGGTAAAGCATTTAAATCAACTGCAAAATAAAGTTGTTTTGCTGGCCGATGATAATATGATTAATGCTATGGTAGCACGCAAATTATTGTCAAACTGGGGTATTTCGGCCGATCATGCCGTAAATGGGTTAGATGCCATTGAAATGGCAAAAAATAAGGCTTTCGATTTTATATTAATGGACATTCACATGCCCGAAATGAACGGATTTGATGCTACAGTACATATTCGCAATAACCTTAATATTACAACGCCCATTTTTGCCCTCACGGCCGATATAACTGCCGAAAACCACGAGGAGTATACCAGCTATTTCACAGGATTTTTAAGAAAGCCAATTGAAATTGACAAGCTTTATGATGCTTTACTGGGGGTCTCGTAATATTTTCTCTCTTACATAATTAGATTTCTCGGTTAATTCTTTTAGTAAACAGCTGCAATTGGAAATAAATTTGTTTCTTTATGCAACCGATTGCAAAACTATAAAAATTCATTATTTATGCTAAAAATTACATCATTATCAGCTGTTACTTTGCTGAGTGCTGCAGTATTATCAGCTTCATGCCAAAATAACAGTAGCAGTAATAAAACGGCCGAAAAAACCGATACGGCTAAATCTAAATTCATTTCCAAGCCGCTGATAACCGACATTTATACGGCCGATCCATCTGCCCACGTATTTAACGGAAAGATCTACGTTTATCCATCGCACGATATTGATACCGGTACCCCTGAAAATGATAACGGCGACCATTTTAATATGAAAGATTTTCATGTGCTTTCTATGGATAGCATAGGAGGCAAGGTAACCGATAACGGCGAAGCACTGAACATTAAAAATATACCATGGGCCGGTCGTCAGCTTTGGGCGCCCGATGCAGCTTACGAAAATGGCACCTACTACCTGTACTTCCCGGTTAAAGATAAATCAGATGTCTTTCGTATTGGGGTAGCTACCAGCAAATCGCCCACCGGACCGTTCAAAGCAGAGGCCAAACCTATTGAAGGAAGCTTTAGTATTGATCCTTGTGTGTTTAAAGATACCGATGGTAGTTATTATATGTACTATGGTGGTATTTGGGGCGGACAATTACAGCGCTGGGCAACCGGTAAATATTCCGGACCCGATGGTTCTAAAACCGATTTGGGTAAAGACGATGAACCAGCCTTAACACCAAAAGTGGTTAAGCTGAGCAAGGATATGCTGGGCTTTGCAGAAAAACCTAAGGATGCCGTAATATTAGATGAAAAAGGTAAGCCGATGTTGGGTAAAGATCACGATCATCGCTTTTTTGAAGGGTCGTGGATGTATAAGTATGATGATAAGTATTATTTCACCTATTCTACAGGCGATACCCATTTGCTTTGCTACGCTACAGGCACCAGCCCTTACGGCCCTTTCACTTATAAAGGTGTAATATTAAAACCGGTACAAGGCTGGACCACCCACCATTCTATTGTGGAAGTAAAAGGCAAGTGGTATCTGTTTTATCATGATACCGAACTTTCGGGCAAAACTCACCTGCGTAATGTTAAAGTAACAGAGTTAAAACACCGTGCCGATGGCTCAATTGAAACCATTGACGAGTTTGCCAAATAAAAAATTATGTGTTGTTAAAAAAGCGGATTACCCAGAGGTATCCGCTTTTTTTGTGGGTTAAATTAATTTTCGGACTGTATTCTATTCTATTCGAAGGTTGTCAGTCTGAGCTTGTCGAAGACCTAATTAAGCGTATAGTCTTCGACAAGCTCAGACTGACAGTATGGATATCTTTTGTTCTTGCTGCAGTGTAATTGAAGAAGCTCTTAAGCATTAATGAGCTTAACACCACTGCCTACTGCCAATGCATCTTCGGCTACGGCAACAAACGCATCTTTTACATGCGGAATTTTATCCAGGTACTTGCGTGCGTAAAATGTTATAAAGGTTGCTGCCAGTGCCGATGCGCCACCAACAAGCATACCTTTAATGGCGCTTTCTTTATTAGCGGTGAATACGGTTGCGCCTACCAAGGCACCCGACGCAACACGGGCTGCTATTTGAGGTAATACAATACGGTCGGGGCCGTTAGGTAACTTATCGCCCGATATTTCGGCTGCGCTTAATATTTTTGTAATAACCGCAGTAACGGGCGATTGTATAAAACTTAATTTAGAATTTGACAGCAAATTATTAGGGTGCTTGCTCAAAAAATGGCTCGTTACAGCCGGCGCTACAGTGGCTCTCATTCCGGCAACAGCACCCAAACCTATCGCTTGTTTTATGGCAGTTTTTATTGAATTGGTCATTGCTTAAGTATTTAAGTAAATGGAACAGGGTGTATTGCAGATAGTTTTAATTAAGTTATTTGCATAAGTGGCTATGGATTTAGGTCAGGATTCTATAATAGCACATTCTCCAATTCGTTAAGATTAAATCAAATCACATCGCCTATTTTTGTGATTTAAACATGCTTATTAAAGTACTTTCAATTCTCTGTGCTTTATGAGTCAGGATTGAATATACAGATAGCCATTAACATGACAACTTTACAAGCACAGGCAGGGTTACCACGCAAATTTCAATGGCTTCCGTTAATTGTAAGCATAGTTATTACAGAGGGTATAGCGGCTACTGCATCCATGTTTACCATATCGCAAATACCGGTTTGGTATGTTACGCTGAATAAGCCGTCTTTCAATCCGCCTAACTGGTTGTTTGGCCCGGTGTGGACCATTCTTTATATCATGATAGCTGTGGCTGCCTACCTGGTTTGGCAACGCAGGGACAACAGTCCATTGTATAAAACTACCCGCGTGGTTTACATAGTACAGCTCATACTCAACTTTGCATGGTCGGCCACATTTTTTGGTATGCACCAAGTGTTGGGTGCCTTGGTAGTAATTGCATTACTATGGATAAGCATTGTGGCTTGCATTTATTACTTTGGTAAGTTTAGCAAAGTGGCGGCTTGGCTGCTGGTTCCTTATTTGCTTTGGGTAAGCTTTGCAAGTGTGTTAAATCTGTATATTTACCTGCTCAACAGGTAGGCTAAAGCCTACTTTGCTTTTATTAGAATTAAGAATGAAAAAAATACTGTTTGCTGCACTCTTTTTATGTATGTCGGTAACAATGGCCCTGGCCGATACCGTAAGCATCAAGCAATTTACCATAAAAGAAAACCCCTTTGCCCGCCAAGAGATTGCCATTGTTGCTACCGATACGGCAGGATTGGTGCAGGAAAGTGTGAGCGGCAAGTTTGCGTTCACCATTAACGGGTTCGATAATGAACTTAACTTTCAAAGCGGAACTGCCTTTTATCGCCACAAGGTTCAAAAATCGGCTTTTATGTATATCAAGCATAAAAATGAAGCCGATACCCATTCCGGGCTGTACTACATATATAAACGTGGAGAAAAACTAACTCCGCTGCACATAAACTGGATGTGGCTGGTAGCCATACCGCTCATCATTGTTTTTGCCGGTTACCTGTTCAAGCGTTTCATTATATTAGCAGTGATAGTATTGGTTATCTTTATTTACTTTAACCATAGCAATGGCCTGAGCATCCCAACCTTTTTTGAGAGTATATTTGATGGGTTGAAGCATGCAATAACGGGGTAAAAAAGGTATATCCAAGAATAGGAGCCAAGAAACAAGGAGGAATAAATCGACGGAGAAAGTCGACCGACACGTATATCTTGGTTCTTGTTTCTTATCTCTTGTATCTTCCTTATACTTTACTCACAAATCCTATTAACGCAATCCCTACACCCAATAACACCGCCATTAACTTGCGTCGGTTAAATTTATGATCAGGACCAGCTTCGAATAGTATGGTGGTAGATATATGAAGGAAGATACCTATCACTACACCCATAATTCGATTAAAGTATTGCTGCAAGTTACCCATGCCACCGCTGCTAATGGCATCGCTGAAGAAATAGCCGGCCGGAGCCATAATGGCAAATAGGGCTATAAAAAATATGGTTTTGTTCCTGCTTTGATGGTTAGCCAATAAAACTGTGCCCAGTGCAAAAGCAGCCGGTATGTGGTGTAAAGCAATGCCAAAAACTAACTGAGTTTGGTGTCCGCCAGCTAAAGGCATCCCTTCTAAAAAGCCGTGCAGACATAAACTGGCCATTATACCCAACGGAAATACTGCCTTATCCTGATCGTGAACGTGCATGTGGCCATGTTCAATTCCTTCCGAAAACTGCTCGAGAACAATTTGAAAAATAAATCCCCCCAGTATAAAGACACCTACCATGTTATCATTACCATGATAGGCATCGGGTATAAGATGTAATACGGTAATGCCGAATAGATAGGCCCCGCTGAACGATAATACCAGCTTTAACTGTTTGTGGTTGCCACTTTTAAATAAAAATACGGAGAGGCCTCCAAAAAAGGCGCAGGAAAACAGCAGTAGTAAGTACCAGGTCATTAATTAAAACTGAGGATAAAATTTTTTAAACACTTGCGCAAATATCAGGCCTATAAGTGCACCAAATAAAGCGCCGGCTGTAACATCAATGGGGTAGTGTACGCCTACATACACCTGCGCAAAGCATACCAGCGCGGCCCATAATATAACCCATAACCAAATCCAACGCCATCTTTTACAGTAAACCAACCCCAAAAATACCGACATGGCAAAATGATCGCTTGCATGGGTAGATGGAAAGCTATAGCCCGTACCACAAGGCACGCGGCTGGTGATGGTTTTTGCCAGCACTTCATCGCGGCAGGGGCGGTTGCGTTGTACCTGCTTTTTGATGAGGGTGGCACTACTAAAATCGGCCACGCCAACGGTAATCAACAAGAATAATATAATGAAAGCACCAACCTTTTTAAATTTCCAGATACTAAATACAATAATGAATATATAAACCGGGATCCAGAATTTGGGATTACGCAGCCAGGGCATTACCCAATCGAAAAACGGGTTGGTAAGGGTGTGGTTTATAAAATAAAAAACCTGCCGGTCGAGTTGTAAAAGGAAGTCAGGCATTAGTTATTGTAATAATATCCTCACCTAAGTCGTTTCGAAAAAACTTCTCCAATATTAACTCCCTCTCCTTTGGAAAGGGCTGGGGTGAGGTCACAAATATAGCCAATAAACTATGTCATTAATACGACATGGTTTTTATGACAGTATGCAGCAATAAATTTTTATTTTTGCTGCATATAATTATTTCGATTTGACGCTCATAAAATCTATATCAGGCATACGAGGTACCATAGGTGGTGCTGCGGGCGATGGTTTAACACCGCTGGATATTGTAAAATTTACTTCGGCCTTTGGTGCCTGGGCTGTTAAAAAGTCGGGGATCCGTAAAATAGTGATAGGCCGCGATGCGCGCTTATCCGGTTCTATGGTGAACAACCTGGTGATAGGTACGCTGCAAGGATTAGGTATTGATGTGATAGACTTAGGTCTGTCCACCACGCCAACAGTGGAAATAGCCGTGCCAGCCGAACAGGCTGCAGGTGGTATTATATTAACTGCCAGCCACAACCCCAAACAGTGGAATGCTTTGAAACTACTTAACCATACCGGTGAATTTATTAATGATGCCAATGGTAAAGAGGTATTAGATATAGCCGAGAGTAGTAATTTTACATATGCCGATGTAGATGATTTGGGCACGGTAACTACCAATGATACTTACCTGCAAAAGCATATAGATGAAATACTGGCACTGCCACTGGTAGATGCCGAAGCTATAGCTAAAGCCGATTTTAAAATTGCGGTTGATGCTGTAAACTCTACAGGCGGTATTTTTGTACCGGCACTATTGGAAGCATTAGGAGTAAAAACCATACATAAATTATACTGTGACCCAACCGGGAATTTTCCGCACAACCCTGAACCGTTGCCTGAGAATCTGACTGAGTTATCGAAACAGGTTTTGGCCAACCAAGCTAATCTCGGCATAGCGGTTGACCCGGACGTAGACCGCCTTTGCTTTGTTTGTGAAGATGGCAAGATGTTCGGCGAAGAATATACGCTGGTTGCCGTGGCCGATTATATACTACAGCATACCAAAGGCAATACGGTTTCTAACCTTTCATCTACCCGTGCATTACGCGATGTTACTGAAAGTGCAGGAGGAGAATACCATGCCGCTGCCGTTGGCGAGGTAAACGTAGTAACCAAAATGAAAGAAGTGAACGCCGTAATTGGCGGCGAAGGTAATGGTGGGGTAATTTATCCCGGGACCCACTATGGCCGTGATGCACTGGCCGGTATTGCGTTATTTTTAACCCATTTGGCAAGATATGGAAAGCCTGTCTCCCTACTGCGGGCCAGCTACCCAAGCTACTACATCTCTAAAAATAAAATTGAGCTAACCGTTGGTATGGACATAGATGCCCTGCTAATAAAAGTAGAGGATAAATACATGGCCCAGCCGCATAGCACTATAGACGGTTTGAAAATCGAGTTTGACAAACAATGGGTACACCTGCGTAAATCAAACACAGAGCCTATTATCCGCATTTACTCGGAAGCCGAAACAGAAGATGCTGCCAACACTTTAGCACATCAAATTATTGCTGATATAAAAACGATATTGAATTTGAGTTAATAAGTCGGTTAGTATTTGAGTCAGTAAGTCCTGATTATTTGCTACCAATGAACTAATAAACTAATGAACCAATCAACAAAAAGGATTTACCTTGATAATGCTGCTACTACACCGCTTGATCCGGAAGTGATGAAGCAAATGGTACAGGTGATGGAAAGCCAGTATGGAAACCCATCATCCATACATGCGCACGGCCGTGAGGCACGCTCATTGGTGGAAAAAGCGCGTAAAACCATAGCTAATTTACTGCACACCTCCCCGGCTGAAATCTTTTTTACATCGGGTGGTACGGAGGCTGATAATACAGCCATTCGTTGCGGGATTATTGATCATGGTTTAACTCATGCCATCACCAGCAAAATTGAGCACCATGCAGTAGTGCATACGTTGGAAGCTTTGCAAAAAGCTGGTACTATTAAATTAAGCTTTGTTGATATTGATGATAAAGGCCATGTTGATTATGAGCATTTAGAGCAGTTGCTAAAAGAAAATGAGCGGAGCTTTGTATCGTTAATGCATGCCAATAACGAGCTGGGTACGCTTACCGATTTAGAGCGGGTAGGAGACTTGTGTGAACAATACAATGCATTGTTCCATAGCGACACTGTACAGACAGTTGGCCACTATCCGCATGACCTGAGCAAGCTTAAAGTGCACTTCATGGTATGTGCTGCACACAAGCTGCACGGACCGAAAGGCACCGGTTTTTTACACATTAATCATAAAGTGAAAATAAAACCAATGATTTACGGCGGTTCTCAGGAACGTAATATGCGTGGCGGTACTGAGAATGTGTACGGAATTGTGGGGCTTGCTAAAGCCATAGAAATGGCCTACAGCGAGATGGCTCATCATCAGGACCACATTCAAGGCCTTAAAACGTATATGATGGAGCAATTGCAGCAAATTCCGGGCATACACTTCAATGGTGAGACCAATCCTGACAAGAGTTTGTATACCGTGCTCAACGTATCATTCCCCGAAATGGAAATGGCCGACATGTTACTGTTTAGTTTGGACATTGCAGGTATTTCGGCTTCGGGCGGTAGTGCCTGTAGTTCGGGCACCAACATTGGCTCGCACGTGTTAACCGGCATTGGTGCCAATCCCGACAGGCCAGCCGTGCGTTTTTCCTTCTCTAAATATAACACCCGTGAAGAGATAGATCTCACCATCGCCAAGATCCGAGAGATTGTTTTGGTGAACGCTTAAAATTATTTTGAGCTACTTATGAAGCCTTCCCTTTTTGGGAGGGCTTTTTTTATGCTTTTGTCTTAAATCTTTTCTACTGAGTAAAGCAGAGTAATGGAATTATTTCAACTAATATATTCCCTATCTTCATCACTTAGTGTATCGGGACGTCTTTTTTGATGGTTGTCATCGTCATCTTCTTCCTCATCATATTCAGTATAGCGTTCGGGCTGTTTGGCTTTCGTTGGGCGACTTACCAATACCCCTAAAAGAAATGCACTTACCGATACTGCCGTTAACATAACCAGCTTCGGCAATTTTACAGAGGCAAACAATATGGTAAACTCGGCCTCTTCTTTGTTTTGCATAATAAGAATAGTTAGCCCGATAGTAATGATGATGGCAACTGTAGTTTTAAAACTCATGTCTTTTTGATTGCTATATCCACCCTTAAGATGCAAAAAAATCGTGATTGATTCATGGTAATTTTTGCGGCGAAAAATCTGGAATCTTAGGATTTATAAAGGTAGAAGATGGAGGTTGGTGCGGAATTAAAACTTAGCGTTTACTTCATTTTTCTACTCTACATATACAGATATTGCAAGTCGTTCCTATCTGGTATCAAATTTCTTATATGCCAACTTTCTATCTCAATACACTATCAAATTAGTTTAATGAAAATGTATACAATGTTTCTTTACTTCAATTATAATCATATAAATAACTCATAATTAGTTTTATATGTATATTTTTTTGCGTGAAAGCAAATGTTTTGCTAAAAATATTAGTATTTGAATTGTGTTTAATTATAATTCATATGAATATATACTTTATATTTTTAAGTTATATGAATGATATTAAATGGGTTATATTAAACAAATAAACAGAATTGACGAGTGTAGTATTAGTTTTTATAATAAAATTTTGTATTGAAGTATAGAATTATCGATTGAGGAATATACACTAAGTAGAAATTCGAAATTGCGTCTGCTGAATTAATTTGAAGAAGATGGCGTAAGTATGCTGCTAAATTGGGAGTCTATTAGATCGTCTTAAAATGCGCTACCACGTGCAGTTGCTCTATTAGTAACCAGCCGATATTCCCGCATACTGGAAAGCAGTTTGCAGTGAAACTTGATAGCTTAAAAGATAGTATGGTGGGCTTTTAAAGCTGGTCTGAAGAATATTTATTCACCTAAAGATGATGTCTTTAGAGAATGAAATTCTATTGATCCAGCAAAAGCTTGGCGGGTAAAAGTTCAGATCTGCCTGTCATTATTTATACATTGAACGCTACAGGTAAGTATAAGCAGGAAGAGTTTTTGTGACCTGGTAGTTTAAATCGGCTTAGTCTGAAATTAACGATTCTCTACAAAGTGTAATGTAAAGGTAGCAGGTCTGTGACTGCTTGGTGTATTTAATCTATTGTAGAGTGATTATGCAGCTTGCCTATTCTTGTATCTCACTACCTGTTTTTGTGCAACCGGATAAAGGAATATAGTTGACAGTATTATACCGGCACCTATCCAAAAACCAAGGCTCATGGTATGCATATCACCGAAGAACATAAATGCCATAATGATGCCATATACCGGTTCGAGGTTAGTGATGAGCGCTACTTTAAAGGCTGATAGTTCACGCATAACTGATACTCCCGCCACGTACGCTACCGATGTGCAGATGGTCCCTAAAATCAAAAGAAAGCCAATGTCATTGCTTTTTGGTAGCACCAAGTCTTTAAGGGTGTTGCTTAACAACATGTAAAGGGTAATCCAAAAGAAAGCACCCAGCAGTTCATAAAAGGCAATTACAGGCGGCTCAAGCTTCTGCACTTGCCTGGAGTTAATAATGGAGAATAGGCTGGCACATGCAGCGCATATCAATCCTAATATAATTCCGAGGGTGTACTGCGTTTCAAATTTGAAGATGAGCACTATCCCTGCTATGATGAACACACCCGATAGGATCTCCATTTTAGAGATAGACTTTCGGTTAATCAGTGGTTCGAAAACTGCGGTAAACAAGGTAAGCGATGACAGGCATACCAGTGTTACCGACACCGTAGATACTTTAATGGCGTGAAAAAATAAGATCCAGTGCCCGCCTACTAATGCTCCTGTAAAAAAGAGTTTAATGAAAGTGCTCCGGCTAACTCTTAAATCTTGCTTATTAAACTTAAAGTATAGAAACAAAGTACAAAAGGCAATAAGCACCCGGTACCAAACCAGGTTAACCGCCGTAATGGTGATCAGCTTTCCTAATATGCCGGTGAAGCCCCATATAAAAACCGTAAAATGCAAAATGAGCAGGTTCTTGTTTAACTCTGTTGATTTGGTGATGTACTTGCGCATGTTATGCTGTAGTCGGTTGTCTGTTATTGGTTGTGGGTAGTCAGTTGCTAGGTGTTATTTGCCAGTGAGTAATGCCTGCTCACCAATCACTAACTTATTTCGGTGCTCTTTGTAAAAGGTATAGCCCGGTGATGCCAAACAAAATATTGGGGATAAACACAGCTATCATAGGGTGTAAGCCAGCCTTTAAAGAAAATACATTAGCAAACCTATCCACTATAATATAAAGGAAACAGAGTAGTATTCCTACTCCTAAGGGTAGGCCTATACCGCCGCGCACCTTTCTGGAGGAAATGGATACGCCAATAAGGGTAAGCACAAATGCAGAAAACGGGTATACAAAACGGCGGTACTTTTCCAGTTGTAATTCTACTAACCGGCCGGTACCTCTTATGCGCTCTTTTTCGATGTATTTGCTCAGGTCAGCTGTAGATATGGCACGGTAAATATTAGTATTGATATCAGTATTGGCCTCAAAGTCGGATGGCCGCATATCTAATATGGTGTCTTTTTTAAGACCATCCACCATTTTTTCTTTTAAGCCGTTCACATAACGCACCTTAAATTCCTGAATAGACCAAGTGTGCTTTAGCGAGTCATAAGATATTCTCTGCGCTGTTAATTTTTCCTTGAGTACGTCACCGTCAAATTTTTCCATCATAAAATTGTAGCCTGTGTGCACCACGTTGTCGTACGATTGCAGGTAAACAAATGTATGGTCATCTAACTGCATGTGCAGGTCTTTTTGCGTAGGGTCAGAACTGTTGGTGTAGGTGTTGTTAAACCTTACACTTAATTGATTAGTATAGGGGATAAAGTAAATGTTTCCAAAAAAGAATACTGTGAAAATAACTGTAGACGCAATAAAATATGGGCGTAAAAAGCGGTTAAAACTAACCTTGCCGCTTAAAATAGGTACGATTTCGGTTTGATTAGCCATCTTGGCTGTAAAAAAGATTACAGCTAAAAAGTTGATAAGTGGCAGCAGGATATTAGCGTAGTAGGGCAAGTATCCACCATAATATAAGAGTATAATGGCGCTCAGCGGTGCTTTGCTTTTCAAAAAATCATCTAAATGTTCCGATACGTCAAATACCACAATAATAATCAGGAACAACGATAGGGTGAACACAAAGGTGCCCAGGTACTTCTTAATAATGTACCAATCGATGATCTTGATGTAGTTATCGAGGAATTTGAACATTACAGTCTTTGGCCTAATTGTTTAACCATGGTATTCTTCCAACTGTAAAACTCGCCACTTATTATCTTTTCGCGGGCTTGCGCTACCAGCCACAGGTAAAAATGCAGGTTATGTAAGCTGGCTATTTGAGCGCCCAGCATTTCGCCCGAGGTAATTAAATGGCGTAAATAAGCCTTAGAATGCTCGCGGTCTACCCATAAGTCACTATCGGCATCAATGGCACTAAAGTCGTTCTTCCACTTTTCGTTACGCATGTTCATGATGCCGTCTTTAGTAAAGAGCAAGCCATGGCGAGCGTTACGGGTAGGCATTACACAATCAAACATATCAATGCCTAAAGCAATATTTTCTAAAATGTTAACAGGTGTGCCTACGCCCATTAAATAACGTGGTTTGCTCTCGGGCAATATCTTGCAAACTACTTCGGTCATGGCATACATTTCTTCCGCGGGTTCGCCTACCGAAAGGCCACCAATGGCATTTCCTGCCCTGTCAAATGATGCAATGGCCTCGGCCGACCGTTCGCGCAAATCTTTATAAACCGAACCCTGCACTATAGGGAACAAAGTTTGATTGTAACCATATTTAGGTTCGGTGCTATCAACCCTATCGCAGCAGCGTTTGAGCCAGCGGTGGGTCATTTCAATGGATCGGCGGGCGTAATGGTAATCGCAAGGGTAGGGCGTGCACTCGTCAAAAGCCATAATAATATCGGCACCAATAATGCGCTGTATATCCATAGCCGATTCGGGCGTGAACAGATGCTTAGAGCCATCAATATGTGAACGAAAGGTAACACCTTCTTCCTTTATTTTACGGGCTTTGCTTAACGAATATACCTGGTAGCCACCGCTATCGGTTAAAATAGGGCCATTCCATCCGTTGAATTTATGCAGGCCACCGGCTTGTTCCAGCGTTTCTAAACCTGGTCTCAAATAAAGGTGATAAGTATTTCCTAAAATAATCTGAGCCTTAATATCGTTTTTGAGTTCGCGCTGATGTACAGCCTTAACTGTACCGGCAGTACCTACCGGCATAAAAATGGGCGTTTGTATAACGCCGTGGTCGGTAGTGATCTCGCCGGCGCGTGCTTTAGAGAACTTATCCTGAGCGGTTAAATTAAATTTCATTATAAGTGGCAAAATTAACAAATAAGCATGAACCCCTGTGAGTTAATTTGAAGTAATTGTCTTGCAAGTCGCTTAAATTTAACAAATTTGCCAGCTGTTAACTTGTCAACATTTGGAACAATATATACCCTCGGCTCTATTCTGTTTTTTCTTACTTTGTTTTATGATACAAATGGGCTTTTTGCTCATTCAACAACGCCGTTTAGCAGTTTACCGCCTGCCCGAACAAGACCTTTCCGAAGTTAAATTACCCATTTCGGTTATTATCAGCGCACGTAACGAAGCCCAAAATTTACCCGAATTTTTACCCGCTATTTTACAACAGCAGTATCCGCAGTTTGAAGTTGTAGTAGTTAATGATTGTTCGGTTGATGGTACGCATCGTATCTTATTGGAATTCAGTAAAAACCATCCGCATCTAAAAATCGTTACTGTTACGGAGCATCCCAGGTTTAAAACAGGGAAAAAATTTGCTTTAACCATGGGTATTAAAGCCGCCAAATACGAACACTTATTGTTTACTGATGCCGATTGTATACCTGCATCGCCGCAATGGATTGCGCGTATGGCTGCCAACTTCACCGGTAATATTGAGATTGTGCTGGGTTATTCGCCCTACATCAAAGCAGGTGGATTTATAAACGCTTTTACCCGGTTTGAAACCTTACGCACCGGCATTAATTACCTTTCGGCCGCTATAGGTCGCAATGCTTACATGGGTATTGGGCGCAACCTGGCTTACACCAAAACTCTGTTTTTTCGCAACAAAGGTTTTGCCGCACACTTGCATGTTTTAGCTGGAGACGATGATCTGTTTGTTAACAGTCATGCAACACCTAATAATACCACGATAGAGATACATCCCGATGCTTTTACATTTACCGAAAGCAAACGGACGCTTAAAGGTTATTTTAGGCAAAAAAAACGTCACATGGGGGTGGGTAAGCTTTATAAAAACAAGCACCGGCGAATGTTAAGCATTGAAGCCTTGACCGGTTTTATGTTTTATGTTACATTAGGTCTGTGTATCTACTATTTAATGCCCGAAAAAATGTTGCTTTTAATTGTTGCCAGTGCTTATTTACTGCGTTTAACAGTTCAAGTTTTAATTTACTACAAGTCGGCTAAAAAGCTTACCGATACAGGTTTAATATGGTTCTTGCCATTGTATGATCTGTTGCATAATTTATATTTAATTGTATTTGGCTTCATAGGAACCTTTATAAAAACCACACAATGGAAGTAAACGCCAATTTTACCGAAAACGCCAAGAACGACTTTCAGCTGGTGTTGAAAGCTAAAGAGGGAAGCCAGAAAGCATATGCTGATCTGATGCAGCGCTACAAGGATTCCATCTACTTTATGTCGCTTAAAATGGTGAACAATAAAGAGGATGCCATGGATATAACCGTAGAAACGTTTGCCAAAGCATTTGAAAAACTGGACAAGTATCAGCCCGAATATGCTTTTAGTACCTGGTTATTTAGGGTAGCTACAAATAACTGTATCGATTTTTTACGAAAGAAAAAATTGAACACGGTTTCCATCGATAACATGGTGGATGATGATGATGACCGCCCAATGCAAATCAAATCTGATACGCTGAACCCGGAGGAGTCGTCTATTAAAAAGCAACAGTCAGAAGAGCTGAAATTATTGATTGAAAGTTTGCCTGCGCGTTACCGTAACTTATTAACGTTAAGGTATTTCGATGAGTTATCTTATGAAGAGATTGCGCAGCAGTTAGACCTGCCATTAGGTACAGTAAAGGCACAATTGTTCAGGGCTAAATACTTGTTGGGAAACATCATCAATCGTATAGACAGATAAATGGACGCCGGACTGATCTTAAAATACTTTCCTGATTTAACCGCTCAGCAACAAGACCAATATGCTCAACTGGCCGATCTGTATACGCACTGGAACCAGCAGATCAATGTAATATCGCGCAAGGACACAGAGTCGTTATATGAACGCCACGTGTTACACTCTTTGGGTATTGCCAAGGTGATGGGTTTTTTGCCTGGTGAGCAAGTACTGGATGTTGGAACCGGGGGAGGTTTCCCGGGGATACCGCTGGCTATCATGTTTCCGGAAACGCACTTTCATCTGGTGGATTCTATTGGTAAAAAAATTAAAGTTGTACAGGAAGTTGCCCAGGCTTTAGGGCTTCAAAATGTAAAAGCTACGCATAACAGAGCAGAGCAAATACCGGGTAAGTTTAATTTTGTGGTATCGCGTGCAGTAACGCAGTTAAAAGATTTTTATCCTTGGGTAAAAGATAAATTTGAAAAGAAGTCTTTAAATAAAATTGCGAACGGAATACTGTATTTGAAGGGGGGAGACCTTGAACAGGAAATTGCCGAATCGGGTTTGTCCGTTCAGCAATACTTCCTGAGGAACTACTTTGAGGAAGAGTTCTTCGAGACTAAGCAGGTAATATATGTAAAGGGATAACCTACTGATTATGTTATAGTTACTTATATTATTCTAAATTTTCACTTCTTATTTCCGTAGCCTATTATCACTATTTTACCGGCAGTAGGTATTTCCTGTTCTGTAACTTTTCTTGGGTCGGGCGTTCTTGTTCCGTCGCCATTTTCCAACACATAGTCTACCAGCATGGTATATGTTCCTGGTTTTGCTTTCAGTGTGTTATTGTACGAAGAAATGTTTTTAAGTATCTCGGCATCCAAATCGGGGTGAGCACTTTTTTTAACCGCTACATCGCTCACGTGCTGATCTTTACCTACCTTAAAACTTGCCATAACTGCACCTGTAACATTGTTATCGGCGGCTGTTTTGGGGTAACGCATGGTACGTTGCAAATGCTTGAACATATCCAAAAATATGGACTTTATTGCGCTGTCGGATTGTCCCTTTATCGGTACTTCTAAAGCTTTGCCCCTTGCTAATTTGAGTTGAGCGCTTGGCGGTGGAGGTGGCGGCAGCAATGTAGCTGTTTCAACAGCCGGAATTGAAGATCTTGTTGAAGCCGGCGGCGGCGGTGGTGGCATTTTCTGATTCTTCATGGCCATTACTACGTTCCTTGCTGATCCTGATGGTGGCGGAGGTGGTAATTTAACCCGGCCTGGTTTTGCAGGTGGCGGAGGTGGAGGTAGCAATTTTGAATTATTAGAGATTGATTTGACGTGTTTAGGTGTGTCGGTACTGTAGTTTCCGTTGGTGGGTTTTGTTAATGTAGATAATGCTAACTCATTGTTTGCTTGGGTGTTTAGTCTAACTTTTATCCACCCATAATCTTTGCTGAATGCCATGGTAGAGGCGAAAAGCAGGCCTGCGCACAGAGGCAGGGCCACAAGGTAGTTTAGCCTGGCTAACCTACCCGAACGTTTTTGGTAAAGCTTCATTATTCTTGATTTTAAAAGTTGCTGGTTAGAAAAATGATTGGCAAAAGGCACGCCGCTGGTTTGGTAAGCTTGGCTTACAAGCATGTTCACATAATCGTCCTGATGGTTACTGTCTGCAGCACAGCGGTCGGCTTCAAACTCATGCAGTTCTTTTAGGCTATCTTGCAGCAGGTATACCACCGGGTTAAACCAGTTTATAATTTTCAGTAGCTCGGTGAATACAATGTCCCAACTGTGTTTTTGACGTATATGGGCTAACTCATGTTTTAGAATAATTTCCTGCAGTCGGCTGCTATCTTTCACAAATAAATAACCAAAGAATGAGAACGGAGTAGAGGTTTGATCAACATACACCAATGTGTAGCCGACTTGCTTATTGCGCTTATTTCGCAAAACTAATTTTAAGAGGCTGTAAAGCTTTATTAAAAATAAAACGAGTATTGCTAAGGCCACAGTGATGTAAACTGCTGTAATGGCTTTATATGGCGTTATAGTGCTTTCTGTTGGACGGGGTGTAACTACCGTTAGCGATGTGGAGTTGAATTGTGATAGTAAAATTGGTGATGGCACTTCTATAGTGGTCGACTGTAAATATTCAATTTGTATAAGTGGAATCACAAAGCAAATCACCGTGCTTAGCAACAGGTATATTCGGTTAGCAGTGTAAAATGTTTGTTTGCGGAACAGTAGCCAATAGCAGCCGTAAGCCACAGCGAGGTAAACGTTAGCCTCTAACAGGTAGTGCAGCCAGTTCATCATCATTTATCTTTATTGCGGCTTCTTTCGGCCAGTAAAATTAATTCTGCCAGTTCACTTAAGTTTAGCTTTTGCTCCTTTACCAGGTACGATACCAGGGTTTTGTACGAATTGTTAAAGTAGCTTTTGATCACCTTATCGAAAGCGAATTTCTTATAGTCCTCTTCGCTTATGATAGGGAAGTATACATGTGAATTTCCATAGGCCTTATGATCCACAAATCCTTTGCTTTCCAGTACCCGCACCACAGTGCTTACGGTATTGTAAGCGGGCTTAGGTTCATCAGGCATCTTGTCTAAAATCTGTTTTACAATGGCCTCTTTCAACTGCCATAAAATTTGCATTACCTGTTCTTCTGCTTTAGTTAATTCTTTCATCATTATCATGCCCAAAAAGGCCAACTGTTTTTATAGTTTAGCTCAACTATCTAAATAGTTACAAAACTGGATTTATAGTTCGAATGCGCAAATATGCTACTATTTTTATAGTTATCAAACTACTTAAATAGTTTTTGTTAGTAAATAATTGATTATCAATGAATTTATTTGATAGACAATCTTTTGAATTAATATGTTGTGTAAGGAACGTTATAAAAAAGGTTGTTTATAACTAATTAGGTCAGTTCTGTATAATAGGTGCTTGCGTGGTTTTTATAGTAAAGAATATTAATGGTTTACTTAACCACCAGAATTTTCTATTTTTAAAGACGATCTATATGTCACTTAAACACCAGTTAGCCCTCACCTTTATTAAAGGAATAGGCCCAACCTTATCCAGGTCTTTGTTAGCTTACTTTGGCGATGCTGAATCAGTTTTTAAAGTACCGCCCGCCAGATTTAAAATGGTACCTGGTATCAACACTAAAACAATTGAACAACTTAACCTGAACGAGGCCCTGGTGTTGGCCGAACGCGAATTGGCTTACGTAGAAAAGAACAACATTGATGTTATATTTTATACCGACCCCCGCTACCCTAAAAAACTAAAGTTGTGTAACGATGCCCCTGTGCTTTTATATAGTAAAGGCAAAGCCGATTTAAACAACCAGCGCATTGTAAGCATAGTAGGCACCCGCAACGCTACGGATTATGGCAAGCAATTATGTAAGCAGCTGTTAGAAGACTTGCAGCAATACCAGGTGCTGGTAGTAAGCGGCCTGGCTTTGGGTATTGATGTAGCCGCGCACAAAGAAAGCCTTCGGCTTAATATACCAACCGTGGGTGTGCTGGGCCATGGGTTAGACAGGTTATACCCAAACCAAAACCGGGCCGTTGCCGATAAGATGTTGCTGAATGGCGGGTTATTGAGCGAATACCCCTCGGGTACCAAACCCGACCGCGAGAATTTTCCGCAACGTAACCGAATTGTGGCGGGTATGGCCGATGTTATCGTGGTAATAGAAGCCGGTATAAAAGGCGGTGCATTAATTACAGCTGAAATAGCCAACTCTTACAATCGTGATGTGTTTGCCTTTCCGGGTCGTATAACCGATGAGTACTCAGAAGGATGTAATTTCCTGATCAGGAATAATAAGGCAGGTTTGCTTACCTGCGCCGCCGATCTGGCTTTTTTATTAGGATGGGATGCCGGAACTACTAATACTAAAAAATCGCCAAAGCAATTTACGCTACCCATTGATTTGACGGAACAGGAACGAAAAATTTGGGAAACCTTACATCAAAACAATGCACCCTTAGCAATTGATGAATTGAGCATCAGGCTGAACATGCCCGTTAGTCAGTTAGCTATGAACTTGCTGAATATGGAAATGCATGGATATCTGCAGGCCAAGCCTGGTAAAATGTATGTTATTAGTTAGTGTGTAAAGGAGAAGTGTAATAGGTAATAACACCCGATTCGTGGCCTACTTCGTGCCAGCTATCGGCATCTTCAAACACAACCATAATAGCGGCACAGGGCGGAACATCGCGCACTTTACCCGTCAGGTTTAACAATAAATAGCTGATGCCTGGGTTATGGCCAACCAATGCCATAAAGTCAACCGAATTAGGGAAGTGGTTGATCACATTCAATAATGTTCGTTCGCTTGCTTCGTAAACAGCCTGGTTAAATTTTGGTGCGTTTAGTCCTAATTCTTCAATAATCTTAGTAGCTGTAGTAGTGGTACGCAAAGCCGGACTGCTGACTATCTCCTGTGGTAACAACTGCAGGTCTTTTAATTTTTTAGCCAGTTTTTCGGTATCAGATTTTCCTCTTCCCGAAAGTGGCCGGGCAAAATCACCTTGCTCGGTGTAACCTTCAGCTTCTGCATGCCGGATTAATAATAACTTTTTCATTATAAACTATGCGGATCAAAGGGTTATAGCGTTGATTCCTCAATATTAATAAAATTGGTTAAAAACAAAGAAAGTGTTATTCCTGAATGTAAGGTAATAACTTATTTACTATAGTTTGCGGCTCAATATTATATAGGCATGCATAATCCTTACGGAAGCAGGGTTTGTTACCATAAATGGAACAAGGACGGCAGGCTATATCATCAGCTACAATGTTATCAGTTGATTGACCGTAGCCCAAAAAGCCGGCAAAGTGGTGGGTGGCCCCCCAAACCGATATCACCGGCGTGCCTTTTAAAGAGGCCATATGCATCCCGGCCGAATCCATAGCGAGCATTACATCCAGTTGGGCTATCAAATCAAGCTCCTCGGCCATGCTCATACGTTTGATGACAGATGTTACTGTAGCATATTTTTGTTCCCAGTCAGCCGCGATGGCCTGTTCGTCGGGCGATCCACCGAAGATGAACAACCGCACTTGCCGACGATTGAGTAATTGGATTACCTGTTCCATTCGTCCCAACGGGTAGATCTTGCCTTGATGCTGCGCAAAAGGTGAGATGCCTATCCAGGTTGTTTGTTTGATACCAGTTATAGGATGCGTGTTTATTAGTGAAGCACCTTTTTGAAGCTGATGTGTTAGTTGAATATCAAACCCCAATTCCCTGAAAACGTCGGCATAACGTTCGATAGTCGACTTTAATGGTTGAAGCACTTTATCAGGGAAGCGGGTAAGAGCCTTTTTTTCGGCACGTCCTTTATTTACCTTTTTACCCGGAACGCCGCTCAATTTAAAAAGGGCTTGTATAATATTTGTACGTAAGTTATTGTGCAGGTTAGCTACCGCAGTATATGTAGCTGAACTTTGCAGTTTTTTGAAAAGCTTATAAGTACCGATAAATCCTTTGTACTCACCTTTAAAGTCTGCATTAATGTATTGCAATCGTTCTATGCCATCGAAAAAAGCGGCAAATGCTGGTCGGGATACGTAGGTTATGGTTAGCTGTGGGTACTGTTGAAGGAGTTCTTTAACTACAGGCACCGTCATGGCTACATCGCCCATGGCCGAAAAGCGCATTACCAAGATATGCCGAACACCAGTCATGCTTACTTGTTACTGTATAATACAGGATTAAGCATAGGGTCGTTATACATCTTCATCTGGCGGTATACACGCATGCGCTTTTCACCTTTTTCTATATCTTCCAACAATTCGTCAATAGCAGTTGAAAGATCCACACGCTGTTGGTGTAATACAGCAAGCTTGCTCTTACAGGCCAGTAACTGATCGGCGCTGATATCGGTGCGCAGCGTTTCTTCGCGCATGTGGTAAATTTTTAACGCTAATATAGAGAGGCGGTCAATTGCCCATGCAGGACTTTCGGTATTGTAACGGGCGTTTTCATTGGGCGTTATGTGCTGGTACTGGTTCAGAAAGTAATCGTCAATCCGTTCTACAATATCAGTACGGTCCTGGTTCGACTGATCTATCAGGCGTTTCCAGCGCAGGGCAGTCACCGGATCAATATCCGGGTGGCGCACTTCATCTTCCATATGCCACTGAGCAGTATCTATCCAGCACTTTTTATATAATATGTTTTGGAAGCTACGGGCAGGGTATGGGTTAACAGGAACACGTTCTATTTCGTTATAAACGTGATAGTGCTTAACAACTTCATCAAACAGCTCATTACAATTTTGGCTAACCATACTTACCGGTAAAGCTGCAAATATAGGTATTTAACCCTTTATTTGGTTGATGATGGAGGTTGATGAGTAACCATCAACAAAATCGAGCGTTTTAACCTCGCCGCCATCGGCCATTACTTCCTTTGCACCCACCATGTTTTCAATGGCGTAATCGCCACCCTTAACCAAAATATCGGGGAGAAGCGTACTAATGAGGTTGAGTGGTGTGTCCTCCTCAAAAATTACCACCGCATCTACAAAAAACAAAGAAGCCAGTAAAAGTGCACGGCTATCCTGTTTGTTGATGGGCCTGCTTTCACCCTTTAAGCGTTTTACCGAAGTATCAGAATTTAAACCTATGATCAGCTTATGTCCAAGCTCTGCCGCTTTAGCCATATAGGTGAGATGCCCAATATGCACTAAATCGAAAACGCCATTGGTAAATACTATTTTCTTTTCCTGGTGTTTCCATTCGGTTACGGTTTGTAACAACGTGGGCAGATCAGTTATTTTGGCGAAGAGCTGCTGTTCGATATTGGTTCGCATAGTTGGAGGGGGTTCAGTTTTGATATTCTTACAGGACACACAAAGTATTATGTCTCTAAATGCTTAATTCTTTACTGCCTGACCAGATCTTTTACGCTCGAACACTTCCTTAATTTCATTTAAGGATAGCGCATTTAAGCAGTTTTGTTTAGTAACACCACCTTTACGGGCTGATAGAATGCCATACTCCATATCCAGGAAGCCTTCCACACGGTGCGCATCGGGATTAATGGAGAGCAGTACACCTTTTTCTATAGCGTACTGGCACCAACGCCAGTCCAGGTCCAGGCGTAAGGGGTTGGCATTAATTTCTATAACTACATTATTAGCAGCACAGGCGTCAATTACTTTTTCGTAATCAATTTCGTACCCTTTGCGGCTTAACAATAAGCGACCTGTAGGGTGGCCTAAAATAGTGGTATACGGATTTTCGATAGCCTTAATTATACGGGCGGTAGCCTTGTCCTTTTCCATTTTAATATTAGAATGTACCGATGCTACAATGAAATCGAAACGTTCCAGGATCTCATTGGGGTAATCCAATGAACCATCACCTAAAATATCCGACTCAATTCCTTTAAATATATGGAAGCCATCCAGCTTTTTATTCAAATGATCAATTTCTTCCTGCTGTTGTAACACACGTTCAATGCTCAAACCCTTGGCGTAAACAGCACTTTTACTGTGGTCGCAAATGCCCAAGTATTCCAGTTTCATTTCATCACGGCAGTAAAGGGCCATTTCTTCGAGCGTGTTAATACCATCGCTCCAGGTACTGTGGTTATGTAAAGAACCTTTCAGGTCATACAAATCAATCAGGTCAGGTAACGGGGCTTTATCTATAAATGATGAGCCTTCGCGTAATTCGGGTGCTATCCACTCCAGGCTTGCCTTTTTATAGATGAATTCTTCACTTTCGGGCTGATCTAATACATCGTAAATACGTTTGAGTACGGCCTCAACATGGCCTTCATTACCGGTATAGGTAAACAGGTCACGATAAAAGAAGCGCTTTTCGGTAACTACAATATCTACCAGTAAGCCATTGGCGGTTTCACCGTTCACATGGCAATCTTTTACGTTGATGTTGTTGAGTAAGGCAGAGGTAGAAAGACTGCTTAAAGCCAATTCGGCATCGCGGGTACCTAATACTATAGTGAGTTCAGATATCACTTCACAACAACGACGGTAATCACCCGCAAATTCTATAAGCGCACCCGGGAACATCTCTTTAAGCAAAAGCATCAGTTCGTTGGCCTCATGGCGGGTTTGGGCGTACAGGAATTTACCATTACTTGCCATCCGGAACTCGAGTACACGTTTGATCTCTTCCTGAGTTTTAATACCGAAGCCTTTGGCTTCCACCAAACGGTTTTCGTTACAGGCATAATAAAGTTCGCCGGTATTTTCAATCCCTAACTGGTTCCATATAATAGCTACTTTTTTAGGGCCTATACCTTTAATATGCAGCATTTCTACCACACCTTCGGGTGTTTGTTGCAACAGGTCTTCCAGGTCGGTTATGGAGCCGGTTTCTAAAAGTTGTTTAATGTAGCCAGCTATGCTTTTGCCTATGCCATCTATCTGGTTAATTTCTTCTATGCTTTTGGTAGCCAGCTGGTAGGGTAGCTTATCTATTTTAAATGCAGCATTAGCAACTGAACGGATCTTAAATGAATTTTGCTCATGCAGCTCCATGAGTTGCGCCAACAATTTAAGCCGACCGGCTATAGGTTTATTTTCCATAATGGGAGTAAGGCCGTAAAAGTACAAAAGGCATTTGGAAGTTCATAGCCTATGGTTCATAGTTAATAATTGTTGGTTCATTGGTCCAATGAGGTAGGAAATCAGACATGAAAAAGGCCGTTATTTTTAAAATAACGGCCTTTAATATTTTATGAAAGTGAAACAAGCATCGCTTTAATCTATTCGACCACTGACCACTGACCACTGACCACTGACCACTGACCACTGACTACTTGATTTCCGCTATAAACGGCAAGCGAGCCTGTGGCGTGCGCATCATTTGTTGTATGCCTTTCAGTTGCTGGTAATAAACGTAATTGTCGCCCAGTTCGGCTTTAGCAAAGTGTGTGCTGATGCGGCTTTGTATATCGCTGCCAAAACTTTTAAATAAGCTTTTTTGCTCGGGGTAGGCTACCAGGTTATAATTTTTAAGCTTGGCTTTTTTTGCAGCGCTGGCAATGGCATCGTTAATGTTACCCAGGCGGTCAACCAAACCAATTTTAATAGCTTGTTCACCTGTCCATACACGGCCCTGACCTATGCTGTTAATATACTCCTGTGATTTTTTGCGGCCCGTTGCAACCGCGTGAGTAAAATCGTTATAACCCTGATTAACCTGGGCTTGTAAAATGGCGCGTTCTTCGGGGCTAAGCGGACGACTAACGTCCCCTAAATCGGCATACTTACCGGTTTTTACGCCATCGAAAGTGATACCCAGCTTGCCGTTAAAAAACTTTTGCATGTTAGGCAGTATGGCAAATATACCTATAGAGCCGGTGATGGTATTAGGTTCGGCATAAATAGAATCGGCTGCACAGGCAATATAGTAACCGCCCGATGCTGCATAATCACCCATAGATACGATGACCGGTTTTACCTTCTTAGTCAGGCTAACTTCGCGCCATATAACATCCGATGCCAACGAACTTCCTCCTGGTGAGTTTACACGCAAAACAACGGCTTTTACTTTATCATTCAAACGTACCTTGCGTATTGCGGCTGATATTTTATCGGAACCAATGGTATTGTCATCTCCATCACCGCCTGTTATCTCGCCAGAGGCGTAGATCATGGCTATCTGATTATCGGGGCCTTTGTTGCCATCATCGGTGGTTTTGCCTTCTTCATCTCCGCCATCTTTAGCATACTCATCCAGGTCAATAGTTTTAAGGTCTTTTTTAAGATCGGTTTTGGTCAGCTTTTTAAGCTCATCCAACACCTCATCCTTATATTTTAAGCCATCAACCAGTTTATAGGTGAGGGCATCTTCACTCCTGCGAATTTTCAGCTCGTTGGCAATGTTGTACAAACTATCTTTATTTATTTTACGGCTGCTGCTTATGCCGGTTAAAAACTGACCATACAATGAACCCAGGTAGGCGGTAACCTGCTGGCGGTTGGCGTCACTCATTTTATCTAAAAAGTAAGGTTCAACCGCGCTTTTATAAGTGCCTACTTTAATAATCTGCGCTTCTATGCCCAGTTTATCTAAAGCACCTTTAAAAAAAGTAACCTGCGAACTCATGCCGCTAAAATCAAAAATACCTTTTGGGTTAATGTATACCTTATCGGCTACGGAAGCCAGGTAATAAAAGCTTTGCGTGTAAACTTCGGCATAAGCTACAATAAACTTCTTCGATTTTTTAAAATCAATAAGCGCATTGCGAATCTCTTCGGTAGTAGCCTGTCCGCCCATCATATAACTATCGTGCAGGTAGATGCCTTTAATGTGGTCGTCGGTTTTAGCCTTTTTTATGCTGGCCAGTATATCATTCAAACCAATGCTCTTATCTTTATCGAAGCCCAATACACCTAAGGCAGCAAGCGGATTATTAGGTGTACGCTCAGGGATGGCATTTTTGAAAGATATGTTTAAGATGGAATTATCATCAACCGGTTTATCACTTTCGCTACTTGCCGAAACCACTATGCCCACCACTATCACAACCATGATAATGCTTACTAAAAATACTCCAACAATAGTGGCCAGTACGAACTTGAAAAATTGTTTCATTAACTATCTTAAATAATTTATCTATGCAAACTTAATAATCGAACACAATATAGGTGTTAGAGCCTTATATACAATATTTGTTACAACATGGTTGAGGTTTATTTATTATTGGGAAGTAACTTAGGAAACAGGCAATTGTTCTTAAAACAAGCCATAGCGTTTATTGAAGCACAGGTTGGAAACGTTGTAAAATACTCCGGCATATATGAAACTAAAAGCTGGGGAAAAACGGATGCACCCGATTATTTAAACCAGGTTTTATTGGTAAAAACTTTATTGGAGCCTATTACGCTATTAAAAGAATTGCTGAAAATTGAATTGCTCCTGGGGCGTAAGCGTGAAGAAAAATGGGGATCGCGCACCATGGATATCGATATCCTATTTTATGGAAACCAGATTGTTAATGAACATGAGCTGACTATTCCGCATCCTCAACTGCATAATCGCCGGTTTACTTTAGAACCCTTGGTAGAGCTTGCACCTTCATTAATGCATCCTGCACTTCAAAAAACGCTTAAGCAACTTAAAGATGAATTACAGGATGATTTACAAGTAAAAAAATATATTTTTGAGTAACAATTATTTAACCATGTCTAATACTGTTCCTAACCCCGATCTTGACCTTTCTTTTTTGTATGAAATTGCTGATGGCAGCGATGAGTTCATTGTAGAGTCAATTGATATGTTTTTGCAGCAAACCCCACAATTACTGGCCGAAATAGGGCAGGGCATAGCCTCACAAAACTGGAATGTTACCGGTGCCGCCGCGCACAAGCTAAAACCTAACCTTGGTTTTTTTGGTATGCATTTGCTACAGGGTATGATGCAGGAGATTGAAGTGATGGCCAAAGGCGGTATCCCCGATTCGGCAGCTATTGCTCAAAAATATGATACAGCAAAAGTAATGATAGATGAAAATTTGGAAAAGCTGGAGAAATTGAAAATAGAAAAGCAGGGATAACTTTTAGCTGTTTGGGTAAAATTTATTGTAGGACTCCATTAGTTAATTAAAATAGCATATTACACTCATAACAGAGGATACTTTACTTTTATGGCTGAACAGCACACAATATTTATTAGTCATTCAAGCAAGGATGAATCAATAGTTACGCCCTTTATAGATAAGATATTAAACGTAGGCTTAGAAATTAGTCGTGAAAAAATATTTTATACATCTGCAAAAGATACAGGTATTAGAAGTGGTAATGATTTCAAGAATACTATCAAAGATAAAATGCTTGCTGCTACAGCTGTGATTCAAATAATTACGAAAAATTATAAAGAAAGTGAAGTGTGTTTAAATGAAATGGGGGCAGCGTGGGTATTATCCGATAATGTTATTCCTTTCATTTTAGAACCAGTTAATTTTGATAGTGTTGGGTTTATGCACAATACAACTCAATTGTTAAAATTGAATAATGAAAGCGATTTGTTTCAATTTCATGATGACCATCCGGAATTATATGATAATAGAAGAATTAAAACATCTAATTATCATAAGCAAGTTAAGGATTATATGGAACTGCTGAGTAACGGAAGGTATAGATTCGGCGGATACAATTATTAAAAAAGGTTGGCACTTATTAATGCCAACCTTTTTTAATGTCAAATTTCTACATATCTCAAAACCTCGCAACCAATACTAAAAGTTCGGTTTCAACAAGTACTTGTCGTAGAAACGGAAGATGTGCTCCACAGCTTCTTCCGGGGTATCCACCAAACGATAAAGGTGCAAATCATCAGGGCTTATATTTTTTTCACCTTTCAGCATTTTTTCCTCCACCCAGTCAAACAGTCCTTTCCAATAATCAACACCTACAAACACAATAGGGAAACGGGCAATTTTACCGGTTTGAATCAGGGTTATAGCTTCAAAAGATTCGTCCATGGTACCAAAGCCACCAGGCAATACAATAAAGCCCTGCGAGTATTTCATGAACATTACCTTGCGTACAAAGAAGTAATCAAACTCCAACAGTTTATCGCGGTCAATATATTTATTATGGAACTGCTCAAACGGAAGATCGATATTTAACCCTACCGATTTACCACCAGCTTCGTAAGCACCTTTGTTGGCCGCTTCCATAATACCCGGGCCACCGCCCGATATTACACCGTAGCCCTGCTCACTTAACAACCGAGCGCATTCTACCGCTATTTGGTAGTAAGGATTTTCGTCGGCTGTACGTGCCGACCCAAATATGGAAACACAAGGACCTATTTTGGCCAATTTTTCAAATCCATCCACAAACTCCGCCATGATCTTAAAGATCGCCCAGGAGTCCGACACTTTAATCTCGTGCCAGTTCTGGTTTTGGAAAGCGTGTCTTATTTTTTCATCACCTGTCATATTCTCTAATTAATACAGTTACAACGCTGCTACTCTTGTTTTAGCTTTCGACGTGAGCAGCAAGCCGGCGAAAGTAATTAAACCATTAACAATGATCAATTCGTTATCAAATACATAACCACCCAGCAAGGTTTTTGATTCGGTACTTAAAAAGAAACATACCGCCGGCGATATAAGGCATATAAATGGTACCAGTTTATCGTTAACCTGCCTGCCGCTCATAAATAATCCAAACCCATACAGGCCCAGCATTGGGCCATATGTGTACGAGGCTACTTTGAATATGGCACTTACTACGGCATCATTATTCACCACATTAAACAATATAATGGTTACAAACATGAGCAGCGATAGTCCCACATGTACGTAATGCCTTGTACGTACCATGGCTGGTGTGTTTACGTCGCCGCGTTTGTTAAAGCTTAAAAAATCTACACAAAAGGATGTGGTTAGGGCGGTAAGAGCCGAATCGGTAGTGGCGAAAGTTGCAGCTGTTAAGCCCAGCATAAATACAATGGCTGGTATCAACCCCAAATGTTGCAAGGCAATGGTTGGATATAGATAATCGGTTTTTGCAACGGATATGCCGTTTTTAGCAGCGTACAAGTACAGCAAGGCACCTACGCTTAAAAAAAAGATATTGATAACCACAAATACCGCCGTGAAGCTGAACATGTTCTTTTGTGCTTCACCTATGTTTTTGCAACTCAAGTTTTTCTGCATCAGGTCCTGATCGAGCCCTGTCATGGCAACGGTAATAAATAAGCCACCCAAAAATGCTTTGCTGAAATGAAGCTTACTGCTTAAAAAATCGTTAAAGAAAAATATCTTAGAGTAGCTGCTGTCCTTTATGGCGTTGGCTGCCTCCAATATATTAAAATCCATGCTCCGGCAAATGAAGTAAATGGATAAAAATACAGAAGACACGAGGAACAGGGTTTGCAAGCTATCGGTAATGATGATGGTTTTTAATCCGCCTTTAAACGTATACGACCATATCAACACTAAACAAAACAGCACCGTAGCCCAAAACGGAATGCCATAGCTATCGAAAATAAATTTCTGCAATACAATAACCACCAGGTACAGCCGGAACGATGAACCAATGGTACGACTGATTAAAAATATGGTAGCCGCCGTTTTGTAACTCCATTTACCTAATGCACCTTCTATATAACTGTAAATGGAAGTAAGCTGTAGCCGGTAGTATAAAGGTAATAACACGGTAGCAATTATTATGAACCCGGCCGCGTTGCCCAGTACAAACTGAAAGTAGGCAAACTGATCGCCGCTGGGCGCACCCACCTTGCCCGGTACCGATATAAAGGTAACGCCGCTTAATGCCGTACCTATCATCCCGAAGGCAACAAGGTACCATTTAGAATTACGGTTGGCCACAAAAAAGGTGTCATTATCTGATGCCTTACGCGAGGTGAAGTAAGAGATCAGGATAAGTACTAAAAAGTATCCGGCAATAAATAGAAGTAAAACTCCGGGCGACATATAAATTAATTGAAATGGTAAAACTTAATTAAAGGCCCATATCCAAAAGGGAATTTGGGTAGGCCTTAAAACTACTACAAAACTCTTAACCCGCCTAATACACATTGGTGGAAAATGAAATTTTATGTAATATTATGAAGTTATATGAGGCTGTTTTGACTAATACTAACGCTCAGATTTAGTAAATTTGGAAATATGAATTTTTCGTCGAAGTTGTTGGAGAATGCAGTGGCAGAATTTTCGAAACTGCCGGGGGTTGGACAAAAAACTGCCCTGCGCCTGGTGCTGCACCTGCTTAACCAGGATAAAACCGACGTAGAACGTTTTGGTCTGTCAATGATCAAACTACGTAACGAAATACAACATTGCCGGGTGTGCCATAATATATCCGACCATACTGTTTGCGAAATTTGCGCATCTCGCAAACGCGATCGTACTACTATTTGTGTGGTTGAAGATACGCGCGATGTAATGGCGGTAGAGAATACAAATCAGTACAATGGTGTATACCATGTACTCGGCGGATTAATTTCGCCGATGGATGGCGTGGGGCCATCAGACCTACAGGTAGACTCTTTAGTAGAGCGAATGAAGGCCAATGAGACCAAAGAGGTGATTTTTGCCTTAAGCGCAACTATGGAAGGCGATACTACCATCTTTTATTTGCACAAACGTTTAAAAGATTTCCACATTAGTATCTCTACCATTGCACGTGGCATAGCGTTTGGAGGAGAGTTGGAGTACGTAGACGAAATTACCTTAGGCCGTTCCATTACTACACGTGTGCCATACGAAAACTCGCTTGCTAAATAAAACATGAAATTATCTGTTGTTATAGTTAACCAAAATTTGTGCAGACCTTTAAGGCAGGCTCTTGCTGCGCTAAAACAGGCTATGCAGCATATGGATAGCGAGATAATAGTGATTGATAATGCATCGGCAGATCTCTCGGTAAGCATGATGAATAATGAGTTTCCGCAGGTTAAAATTATAGCAAATGATAAAACCGTCAGCTTTACCAAGGCTGCTAACCAAGGCATTAAATCTTCAAACGGCGAGTTTGTTTTGGTGATGCATCCAAACATGGTTACAGGGGAAGATACCATAGATAAGATCTTAACTTTTATGGAAGCCCACCCGGATGCAGGGGGCTTATCAGTAAGGATGCTGGATGCTGAAGGAAACTTTGTTCCTGAATCTAAAAAAGCCATGCCTCCTGCCTGGATCAATTTCTTCAGGTTTACAGGCTTATCTAAATTATTCTCTAAATCACAGCTATTTAGTCACCATTATGAGGCAGGTTGGATAGGGGAGTTCGAGAATACCGAAACCGATGTATTGAACAATCACTTTATGCTGTTACGCAAGTCAGTTTTAAGCGAAGTTGGTTCGTTCGATGAGCGATTCCAGGTATACGGACAAGATATTGACCTTTCGTACCGTATTAGGCTAGCCGGGTTTAAGAATTTCTACTTTGCTAAAACCTTTGTCATTCAACAATCACTCGCGCAACCATCAAAGGCCAGCTTAAATTATATCAAGAACTTTTACGGCGCAATGTTTATTTTTGGGGCTAAATACTTATTAAAGATGCCCGAGCTTCGTTTAAAAGCAATGCCGCGGTGGTCTTCCCCGGCTTATGGACTTAAACAATAAAGTAGTAATTATTACCGGTGCATCATCTGGCATAGGCAAAGCACTGGCTTATCAGCTGGCGGCACAAGGCGCTAACCTGGTATTGGGCGCCCGCCAATATGTTACCCTTTGCGAAATAACCAACGATATTCAAAAGCAATTTAACACTAAGGCCCTGGCTGTACAGTGTGATGTGAGTGTAGAAGAAGACTGTGCTTTTTTGATCAAACAAACTATACTAACTTTTGGAAAGATTGATGTGCTCATTAACAATGCCGGCATTAGTATGCGGGCTCTGTTTAATGACCTGGACCTCAAAGTGCTCAAATCTTTAATGGACGTCAACTTTTGGGGAACAGTTTATTGCACTAAGCATGCCCTGCCCGAAATAATTAAGACCAAAGGCACAATAGTAGGTGTATCTTCTATAGCTGGTTATAAAGGGTTACCTGGTCGTACAGGTTATTCTGCTTCAAAATTTGCCATGAATGGTTTTTTAGATGCCCTGCGGGTTGAACATCTGAAAACCGGTGTTCATATCTTAACTGCTTGTCCTGGCTTTACGGCATCTAACATCCGGAATACTGCCCTTAATAAAAATGCACAGCAACAAGGTGAAAGTAGTTTAGAAGAAGACAAGATGATGTCGGTTGAGGAAGTAGCAGGCATAATTATCAAAGGCATAAAAAATCGCAATCGTACGCTCGTTATGACCGGAATTGGTAAGCTAACTGTATTCCTTAGTAAGTTTTTCCCATCTTTTTTAGATAAGATGGTTTACAACAAATTTGCTAAAGAAAAAGATCCCTTGTTAAAATAGAACGTTAATTACTCGGATTTTCACTTTTTTTTGAGACTTGTACGCTCTGTAAAGCGTTCAAAAAGCTAATATTAAAAGTAGCATTATCATGCTATCATTGAAGCCAGGATTAATTTTTATGAACTATGGCCGAAGTTGAAAAAATCAAAGCGAAAAATTAGCAAATCATTTTACTAAAACGCCCGGTTATTGAATTTACACATTAACCGGGCGTTATTTTAATTAATTTATCCGTTAATGATTTCACCACCATTAATGTGGATGATTTGTCCGGTAATGTATGAGGCATCGTCTGAAGCCAGGAACACATAAGCAGGTGCCACTTCTGATGGCTGACCCGCACGCTCCAAGGCTACGTCTTTACCAAACGACTGGATTTTTTCTTCATCAAAGGTCGATACGATTAGTGGTGTCCAGATGGGGCCCGGAGCCACACCATTTACCCTGATTTTCTTTTTAGCAAGGTTGGTAGCCAGCGAGCGCGTAAAGGTTACTATAGCACCCTTAGTGGCCGAATAATCTAACAAATGCGGCGAAGAGCGGTAAGCCGTAACCGATGTGGTATTGATAATGCTATCGCCTTCGTTTAAATGTTTCAAGGCAGCCGATGCAAAATAAAAATGCGAGAAAATATTGGTTCTGAAAGTAGTATCCAATTGCTCGTCATCAATGGCTTCCAGTTCTTCTGTTGGAAACTGAACGGCGGCATTGTTAACGAGTATGTTAAGCTTGCCTAACTCTGCTACTGTTTTTTCAACGGCTTCTTTACAGAAACTGCTTTTTTTAATATCACCTTTAATTAGCAAGCAACGCTGACCTGCTTCTTCAATCAGTTGTTTGGTTTCCTCAGCATCGCTATCCTCATCAAAATAAACAATGGCCACATCGGCACCTTCATAAGCATAATGCACACTTATTGCACGGCCTATGCCGCTATCGCCACCTGTAACCAAGGCCACTTTACCTTGCAAACGTCCTACTGCTTTATAACTCGGACTAATGAACTCCGGCTTAGGCGTCATTTCGCTTTCAATACCAGGTTGGTGTTCTTGGGGTTTGTCTGAAAATTCAGTTGGTTTCTGTTCCATAGTATTTAGTAGTTTCAGTACTAAACCTATTAATTAACCAATAGTTTAATTTTATTCAAATTCTTAACTATTTAAGATGTCTGCTGGTATAAAATCACTGATCTTTGTAATATCCAATGTTACCAATCCGTTCGGATCATCATAAAACGTAGGATTGAACTTGCCTCCCCATATTACTTCGTTATACATGTATGAAGTACGGGAATGCACAGTTTGCGAAAATGTGTCGTCAAATGCCTGCAATAACACTACAAAGCTTGCCTGCCCGTCTTCTAAAATTTCGGGCGTCATTTGATAAAGCGGACTCTGCTCATCGATAGGGTGAACCACTGTCCAGCTTAGTGTTAAAATGCTAACCTGGTTGCGTTCCAGCTTTAGGTTATGAAATCGCCTGATGGTTTTTCCTTTAACCTCTTCGTTGTAAGAAAATATGATCTCTATGTTGAGGTCAATTAAAACAGTACGCCGCTTGCTGGCAAGTCTGAGCATCACCCCACGGCCTGTTGGGACATAAGGGGCAATCAATATGTTGTCACTATATTCTATTTTGGCCGATGGCCTGGAAATTCGCCCGTAGAGCAAACCGGTTGCAATGGCAAAAGCCAATAACCCCAGCATCGATTCAAAGGCGGCCACAATATTAGTTGGTATGCCTTTAGGGCTTACATGTCCATAACCAACGGTTGATAAGGTTTGCGCTGAAAAGAAGAAAGCGCTTAAAAACTGGTGCAACGCCGATTCCATGTCGGCCCCCAGCAAATTTTGAATACCCAAAGTCACATAAATAGTAGCAAACAGGATATTAGTAAGCAGGTAAGCACCTACTACTATAAACCAGAATTTGCCCCAGCGCATGGTAATAAGCGAATTATAGTTGTCGAACGTGCTTAAATAGGGGATGCCTTTACGTTTAATATTAATGCTGCCATCGCGGTTGATAATTCGCTGCTTCACCGCTTTATTGCCTAAGCCTAAGTCGTTTTGCGGATTATCGGGTATATTATAGGCGGCCATAGTTGATGAAAAATTAAATATGTGATATAGTTTGTAAAAATAGAAGTCTGACTTGCATTTTGGAAAAACAATAATCATATTTGCCGCACACAATAATGAAAATACAAAACAATAACTGGTGGTGGCTTAACGAGAAATCGTAAGGCAATCTCCTGTTTATATAAAAAAGATATATTAAGGGTTGCCCAACAGGCAATCCTTTTTTTTTGGTGTGAAATGAAAGCAATATTAAATCACTTATTCGAACACAAAACCTTCAGCCGCGAGCAGAGTAAAGATATACTCACCAACATTGCGCAGGGTAAATACAATACCTCGCAAATGGCGGCGTTTATGACAGCCTACTGCATGCGTACCATTACGGTAGATGAACTGGAAGGCTTCCGTGACGGTATGCTGGAGCTGTGCCTGCCCATTAAGTTGGAGGCTGACGACCTGATAGATCTATGCGGCACTGGCGGCGATGGTAAAGACACCTTTAACATCTCTACACTGGCTTCATTTGTGGTGGCCGGTGCTGGTTACAAAGTGGCTAAGCATGGTAACTATGGAGTGTCATCTGGCTGTGGGTCATCCAATGTAATGGAGTACCTGGGTTACCGGTTTACCAATGACGAAAGCAAGCTAAACACTACTTTAGATAAGGCTAATATTTGCTTTTTACACGCGCCACTGTTTCACCCCGCCATGAAAAACGTTGCACCGGTGCGCCGCGAGTTAGGTGTGAAAACCTTTTTTAACATGCTTGGACCATTGGTTAACCCGGCCAAACCTAATAACCAGATAGTGGGTGTGTATAATTTAGAACTGGCACGTTTATATGCTTATTTGTATCAAAAATCGGCAGTTAATTACACTATTTTAAATGCGCTTGATGGTTACGATGAAGTTTCTTTAACGGGTGATTTCAAGACTTTTTCGGCCGAAGGTGAAAAGATCAATAGCATTACAGATTTAGGATTTGATAAACTGAACGCAACAGAAATTACAGGCGGACATACAGTAGCCGAATCGGCAGGAATATTTATGAAGGTGCTTAACGGCCAGGGTACTACTGCACAAAACAATGTGGTATTGTGCAATTCTGCTTTAGCTATACGCACTATTGAACCCGCCAAAACTTTTGCCGATTGCTTCTATGAAGCAGAGCAATCCTTATTGAAACATAATGCGCTAAATAGCTTTAAGCAGCTGCTACAAAACTAATATGAAAATTAAGGTTTGCGGAATGAGGTCGCCAGAAAATATACAAGCCCTAACCGATCTGCAACCAGATTACATGGGCTTTATTTTCTATGATAAATCGCCCAGATATGTGGTTGATCTATCACCTGATGTTCTGAACAAATTACAAGCCTCCATCTTAAAAGTGGGAGTATTTGTAGATGAGCCTGCTGAAACAATAAGTCGCTTGATAGATGAGTATAGCTTAAATGCAGTGCAACTGCACGGTAACGAAACGGCCGGGCTTTGCATGGAACTGCGTGATAAAGTAACTGTATTAAAAGCTTTTGGAGTTGATGGAGATTTTGATTTCGACCAGTTAAAAAGCTATGCCGGTAGCGTGGATTATTTCTTATTTGATACCAAAACCGATGTGCATGGCGGCTCTGGCAGGGCATTCAACTGGGAGGTGCTGAACAATTATAAACTGAATACGCCATTTTTTTTATCGGGTGGATTAAGCCTCGATAATTTGGAAAACGCGAAACAGATTAAACACCCGGCCTTTTATGGTGTTGATTTAAATAGCAGGTTTGAAGCCGAACCAGGCATGAAAGATATAACCAAGCTTCGCGAAGCATTTAAAATATTAAGAGACTAACATGAAATATACCGTTAACGAGCAAGGCTATTATGGCGATTTTGGTGGAGCCTACATCCCCGAAATGCTGTACCCTAATGTGGAGGAGCTGCGCCAGCAATACAACGCCATTATAACTGATGCTGCCTTTATTGCGGAGTTCGACCAGTTGATGAAAGACTATGTGGGCAGGCCTTCGCCATTATATTTGGCCAAACGCTTGTCTGAAAAGTACGGTGCCAACATCTTCCTGAAACGGGAAGATTTAAATCATACCGGTTCGCACAAGATCAATAATGCTATAGGGCAAATTTTGCTGGCTCAAAAGCTGGGTAAAAAACGCATCATAGCCGAAACCGGTGCTGGTCAGCATGGTGTAGCTACCGCTACCGTTTGTGCTTTAAAAGGTATTGAATGCGTGGTATACATGGGTGAGATAGACATGGAGCGTCAGGCGCCTAACGTTGCCCGTATGAAAATGCTGGGCGCTAAGGTAGTACCGGCTACATCGGGCAGCAAAACGCTGAAAGATGCCACCAACGAGGCCATGCGCGACTGGATTAATAACCCTATTGATACGCATTACATCATTGGTTCGGTAGTAGGGCCGTACCCTTATCCTGAAATGGTGGCTCGTTTTCAATCTATTATTTCCCTTGAAACTAAAAAGCAATTGCTGGAGCATACCGGCAAGGAACTACCCGAATATGTGCTGGCCTGTGTAGGTGGAGGCAGTAATGCCATGGGAATGTTTTACCACTTTTTAGATGATGAAGAGGTAAAGCTGATAGCAGTGGAAGCCGCAGGAAAGGGTGTAAACAGCGGCCTTTCTGCAGCTACATCGGTATTAGGTCGTGAAGGAATATTGCATGGCAGCCGTACTATTTTAATGCAAACAGACGATGGTCAGGTGGTTGAGCCTTACTCTATTTCGGCTGGATTAGATTACCCCGGTATTGGTCCGCAGCATGCGCACTTGCACAAAATTAAGCGTGCACAGTACGTTAACATCACCGATGATGAATCGTTAGAGGCTGGTTTGCTGGTATCCCAACTGGAAGGCATCATCCCGGCAATTGAATCGGCTCATGCATTTGCCTATCTCGAAAAAATGACGTTTGAGAAAACGGATAATGTGGTGATCTGCCTATCGGGCAGGGGCGATAAAGATTTGAGTACTTACATTAAACATTTCGGCTTTTAAATTAACAAGATCGTCATTGCGAGGTACGAAGCAACCCCTGCGTAGAGAGTTAGTCCGCTATCTATCGTACAGAGATTGCTCCGTTCCTCGCATTGACGTGTAGTTTGTATAACAAAACAATACCCATGAACCGGCTTAACCAACTATTCAATACTAAAAATAATAACCTTTTATCCGTATACTTTACCGCCGGTTACCCGGAGTTGAATACCACGGTAGATATAGCCGAAGCCCTTGAAAAAGCCGGCGCCGATTTCCTGGAGATTGGTTTCCCATACAGTGACCCGGTGGCTGATGGACCCACCATTCAGCATAGTTCGCAACAGGCACTCGACAATGGGATGAATTTAAACATCCTTTTCGAACAACTGGCCGAGTTACGCCAACGGGTAAGCATCCCTGTACTGTTAATGGGTTATGCCAACCCAATGGTGCAGTACGGTGTAGAACGCTTTTGCGCCAAAGCTGCCGAAGTAGGGGTTGATGGTGTAATTGTTCCCGATTTGCCTATGTACGAGTACGAAACCTTGTATAAAGACTGCTTTGCAAAGTATAATATCAGCAATATATTTTTGGTTACCCCTCAAACTGCCGAGGCCCGTATTCGCAAGATAGATGAGTTGAGTAACAGCTTTATTTACCTACTGTCATCAGCGTCTATCACTGGTGGTAGTTTGGAGCTTGGTAATGTTACCGAGGCGTACTTTAAGCGTATTAAAGATATGGAGCTGAATAACCCTCTTGTTATTGGCTTTGGTATTGGTAACAAGGCGGCATTTGATAAGGCTACGGCGTATGCCAACGGTGCCATTGTAGGAAGTGCATTTGTGAAGTTTTTGGCCGAGGAGAACTACATGGAACGAATCCCTGAATTTGTGAAAGGGATTAAAGGCTAAATACAATATCAAAAAGTGAAAATACCAGTGGTTGAGGTGTTGGCCACTGGTTGTACAATCCGCTACAGGCTATGAAAGTGTTTACGGAGAATTGCTTCTTTCTGTTCACTAAATTTCAAAAAATTACATTTTTCTTCATTTAATTACACTTTTACGCTAATCTGCCCGGGTAGATTAGCCCATTTTTACGCATAAAAGTGTTCACGCGTGAACACTTTTAAAGCGGCCGGTGAACACTTTTGAACAGTTACGTGAACGGTTTCGGTGATGTCTCCATGCCACGAAATGTAAGAGCGGCAAGATTTCAAAGCGTTCAAATAATTACTGCTTTTAGGTCGTAAGGAATTACAAATAAATTTCCAAATCGCCTTTACCCTCACGTATTATTTCAAATTCACCGGAGGTTACATCTACAACCGTAGAGGCTATGTTTCCACCGTAGCCACCATCTATTACCAAGTCTACCAGGTTTTCGTATTTTTCGTGAATCAGTTCCGGGTCTGTTGAATATTCTATAATATCGTCATCATCTTTAAGAGACGCCGACAGAATGGGATTACCCAGCTCTCTTACTATTTCACGGGCTATATTATTATCGGGCACACGTATACCTACCGTTTTTTTGTTTGAGCTTAACAGCTTAGGTACACTTCCACTGGCATTCAGTATAAAAGTAAATGGACCAGGCAGGGCTTTTTTAAGCACCCGGTAGGTGGCATTATCCATTGGTTTGGTATACTCGCTCAAATTGCTCAAATCATGACATACAAAGGAAAAATTAGCCTTCTCAGGTTTAATTTGACGTATGCGAGCGATGGTTTCAATCGCTTTTTGATTTTTAATATCGCAGCCTAAGCCATAAACCGTATCGGTAGGATATATGATAACACCGCCCCGGCGCAGCACTTGCACCACCTGCTCAATGGTCTTCGGGTTAGGGTTTTCGGGGTAAATTTTAATCAGCATAAATAATTAGCAAATATACAGCTGTTTAGGTTTTAAATAGTTAATACATTTTTTGTGTACATAACTAATTATTGCTTTAATCGTATACCAGTTTTTTGCCGCCAGTTAATTATAGTATTCAAAGGTTAATTATCACTTAACAAAACTTTTTATCGTATAAATTTCACCATCTTGCCACAAGCTAACGTGTTAATTAGCAACGTGTAAAGATAAATTTAAGCTAAATGAAATTAGTCCCTGCACGAATATCCATTTTATATTTCATAGTAAGCTGTCTTTGGATTACTCTGAGCGATAAAATGCTTTTCTTATTCGGTGGTTTGCTCAGTCATAATGAGCTTGAAGTAATAGGCAGTGCTAAAGGCTTAGTATTTGTTGCTGTTACCTGCTTACTGCTCTGGCTATTGATTAAACATAGTGATAAGCGTCTTACCGAAAACGACCGTCAATATAAGCTTATGTATGAAGGCAGCCCATTGCCTAAATGGATCTATGACCTTAACACATTAAACTTTGTATCGGTAAATGAAGCCGCTATTCAGTGTTATGGCTATTCGCGTGAAGACTTTCTAAATATGTCAATTTTAGATATCAGGCCTTCGACCGACCGGTTGAAAGTGATGGAGTCGGCTAAAACGGTATCAAACGATCTTAAGTATTCGGGCACGTGGACCCACATTAAAGCCGACGGCACAACGCTGTTCGTTGTTATTACTTCACAAAAAATTATTCTGGATAAAAAACCTCATGTTATAGTAACCGTACAAGATGTTACCGACAACATAAATTTGGAGCTTGAGCTTAAAAAGTTGAATAACGACTTAATTGAGCAAAAACACAAACTGAGTGAAACACAACAAATTGCTAAGGTAGGGGGCTGGGAATTTTATATTGTCGATAGACACCTGGTGTGGTCAGATGAGATGTACATCATAACAGGAGTGAAGCCTAACCCGCAATTAAATCTGTATGACCTTTATTTACAGCAAATTCATCCGGACGATAGGGCTAATATGTTAGATAACATTAACAACTTGCTGGCTACAGGAGAACCCCTGCATGTAAGTCATCGTATTATGATGTTAAACGGCCAAACACATTATGTAAGGCAAATGGCAAGGTTGGAATATAAGAATAACGCGCCTTATAAAGTTATTGGATCTACTCAGGATATTACCGAGCTTAAACAAATGGAGCTGGAGCGTAACAAGTATCTCTTTAGTCTTGAAGATACGCTTAACAATATAAACGAAGGGTTTTATGCACTCGACAAAGATCTTCGCTTCACTAAGATTAACAAAAAATTTGAATTGGAAACGGGCTTGACCGGCCGGGATGTATTAGGGAAAAAACTTGAGGATATATTTCCGGGTATAGTAAATAAAATTACTTATCAGCAGTATGTTAAGGTGCTGGAAGAAAGGGTGTCGGTAAATTTTGAGGCTTATTGGAGGCATTTCAGTAAATGGCACGAAGTGGAAGCCTACCCTACAGAAGACGGTATTGCTGTATACTTTAACGATATCAGCGAAAAGAAGGAAAAAGACCTGCAATTGCAGCAGGCCGTAAACAGGTATGAAACCGTGGCCAAAGCCACACAAGACGTGATTTATGATTACGACATTGTGAATGATAACCTTAACTTCTATACCGATGCATCCCAATTAATTAGATGCCTTCCTAAGCATGTTGGAAACACCATTAAATGGTGGCGGTCTTTACTTCATCCGGATGATCTTCCTGCAGCTATAGAAAGCCAGCAAAAGGCTAATGCAAATTTTGAAACTAACTGGCGCTGTGAATACCGCATGCTATGCGATGGTGTGTACAGGTATGTTTATTCGCAAGGATATTATATTTACAATGAGCACAACGAGCCGATTAGACTGGTTGGTGCCGTTAAGGATATAGATGACTTAAAAAGGGCCAACGAAGAAAATCAACGCCTCGCCGGAATTATTACCCGCATTAATAACATGGTTGTTGTGACAGATGCTGATAATCTCATTAATTGGGTGAATAAAGCATTTGAGGAATACACGGGTTATGCATTTGAAGAGCTTGTTGGAAAATGTCCGGGAGACTTTTTAGGGGGCGACCAACTTTCTGCAGAAACGCTTCAAGAAGTAGTTAGCCGTAAGGCCTGCCTCGAAACTTTTGCGGTTGATGTGAAGCACTTTTTGAAAAATGGTTTGGTACAGTGGGTGAATGTAGAGTACACACCATTGTTTACCGATAGTGATAAACATACAGGCTACATTGCGGTATATAAAAATATAACGGAGCGTAAAGAAAAGGAAGAAAAAATTCATCAGCAAAACAAGGCCCTGCAGGAAATTTCCTGGTTAAGTTCACACGAAATCCGCAGGCCGGTAGCTTCCATTTTAGGACTTGCTTATTTGGCCAAGAATGCAGATCAGGAAGAGAAGGATGAAATTATTACTATGTTAAATTCGTGTGCGGAAGAATTAGATGGCATAGTACACCATATTAACGATAAAATAAGCACCGAACTATATATTGGAAAAAATGGTATAGACGTTCAGGAGCTGGTTTAACTAAAAAGCTCCTTGCATGCATAGGCAGCAAAGAGCTCTAAAATATTTGCTTAACTTATTAAGCCTGTTTAGTGAATTGCGCGTTAATGATCAGCTTAATATCTTCGCCAACCACAATAGAGCCGGCTTCGGTTATACCATCCCAGGTAAGGCCAAATTCTTTACGGTTAATTTTACCGGTAATTTCGAAACCTGCTTTAGTTTGACCGTAAAAATCGGCTGCTGAGCCTCCAAATTCTACATCTAAAGTAACGGGTTTGGTTACTTCTTTTATAGTAAGATTGCCATCAAGTTTGTAATTGCTACCGCTAAGTTTGGCTAATTTGGTTGATTTGAAACTAATTTTTGGGTAAGTAGCCGCGTCAAAAAATTCAGCCGATTTTAAGTGCTCGTCGCGCGCTTCCTGAGTGGTATCAATACTATCCACATCTAACGAAAAGCTAACTTCCGAATCAGCAAAATCTTCGCTTTCGGTATCCACTTCACCTTCAAACTTGCGGAACGAACCGGTTACGGTAGAAATTACCAAGTGTTTAACTTTAAATTGTACTTCTGAGTGCATTGGGTCTAATACCCATTTTGTAGTTGCCATAGCTGTATGATTGTTAAATGATTACACAATAAAAAACATTTGCGTGTTTAAACATGTAAATGTTTCGTTAATAAATTTATTGATACAAAAAAAGGGAACTTTTTGGGTTCCCTTCTTGATATTTATAAATAAATGTTAATTACGCTAAAACTTCTTTAACTTTTTCAGCAGCTTCTTTTAACAGGATAGCCGAGAAAACTTTTAATCCTGAATTATCGATCAGTTCTTTAGCTTCGGCAGCGTTGGTGCCTTGCAAACGAACAATGATAGGTACAGGAATATCGCCAATTTCCTGGTAAGCATCAATAACACCCTGGGCAACACGGTCGCAACGAACTATACCACCAAAAATGTTAATCAAAATAGCTTTAACCTTAGGGTCGCTCAAAATAATATTGAAACCGGCTTTTACAGTTTGTGCATTAGCAGTTCCGCCCACATCTAAAAAGTTAGCAGGCTCGCCACCGGCAATTTTAATAATGTCCATAGTGGCCATTGCTAAACCGGCACCGTTAACCATACAACCTACGTTACCATCTAATTTAACATAGTTAAGGTTCGAATGACTGGCTTCAACTTCAGTAGGGTCTTCCTCTTTAGTATCGCGCATGGCTGCAAAATCAGCGTGACGGTATAAAGCGTTATCATCGATGTTTACTTTAGCATCAACTGCTAAAATTTTATTGTCGGATGTTTTTAATACCGGGTTAATTTCAAATTGAGAAGAATCGGTAGCATCGTAAGCTTTGTATAAGGCGGCAATAAATTTTACCATATCCTTAAACGCATCGCCGCTTAAACCTAAGTTAAAAGCAATTTTACGAGCCTGAAATCCTTGTAAACCAACTTTAGGATCAATTTCTTCCTTAAATATAAGGTGAGGAGTAGAGTGAGCTACTTCTTCAATATCCATACCGCCTTCGGTAGAATACATGATAATGTTACGGCCTTTGGCACGGTCTAACAATACGCTCATGTAAAACTCTTTGGTTTCGCTATCACCAGGGTAATAAACATCCTGTGCAACCAATACTTTGCTCACCAGTTTACCTTCAGGGCCTGTTTGCGGGGTAACTAACTGCATGCCTAAAATAGCTTCTGCTTTTTCTTTAACCTCATCCAGGTTTTTAGCCAGTTTAACACCACCACCTTTACCACGGCCACCAGCATGTATCTGAGCTTTTATAACTACCCAGCTCGAGCCGTAATCTTCTTTCATTTTTTGGGCCGCTTCTACAGCTTGTTCCACAGTATCGGCAACAATGCCTTCCTGTACTCTGACGCCAAAACTCTTTAGTATGGCTTTACCCTGATATTCGTGAATATTCATGTCTTGTGAAGAATTTGCGGTAAATCTACAATTTCAGTTGGAGTAATAAAACTTTTTTTAGCGAGTAGTTGATTGGTTGAGTAGTTGATTGGTTGAATAGTTAAGCAGTTAAAATCTGCGAATGGTAAAACAATGCAAGGCAGAAGCAGCTTCGCTTAATCAACCAATCAACCAATCAACCAATCAACCAATCAACCAATCAACCAATCAACCAATCAACCAATCAACCAATCAACCAATCAACCAATCAACCAATCAACCAATCAACCAATCAACCAATCAAC
>Ga0265780_10000631_pt1 | contig 53518 bp, 78 predicted proteins | sample P1T30metagenome_FD_192432 | JGI IMG/M metagenome (GOLD analysis project Ga0265780, IMG submission 192432) | Plant litter microbial communities from East Loma Ridge, Irvine, California - P1 T30 | ecosystem: Environmental > Terrestrial > Plant litter > Unclassified | place: USA: California... | reverse complement strand
TCCTCCTAACGCCCAAAGTAAGGGCAGGTCGAAAAACAATTACGTTAATTCAAAACCTCGAGACATTCTCTATAAACCCCCAAGAATTCGCTGAAGAACTCAAGAAACTATGTGCGGGATCTACGACAGTGAATCCCTTACCTGGTGCTGCTACGAGATTGGGGCTAGTGGAAGTGATGGTCCAGGGGAATCAAGTCAAGGTGATTACGGGGGTTTTACTTGAGAGGGGGGTTCCTAAGAAATGGATCAAGGAGGGTAAATAGGGTAGGGTGTGAAGTGGAGTGTATAGTATAGTATCGCTCGTCATTTTCTACTCTTTACATATTGTGCATATACCCCTACAGTGTATGACTCTTGCGTGGTGAGCAATAAGTATAATATCATACAAGGCATCAATACAACATTCCATCAATGCGCAAGAATCACAATCCCCCTACAATCTCCCCCGCACCATCGGTCTCGTCCTTTTCCTGTAACTTCGACTTCGATTTCGGTTTCCTAGGACTAGATTTAAACCATGATCCAAACCTTCTCCCACTCCCACTTCCAGTCCCCTTCTCCTCTCCCTCTTCTTCTTGCTTTAATCGTTCCGCATCCCTAGCCTTTTTCAATGCATCCCTTGCTCGACTCCTATCTTGAGAATTCGAGAAGAAAGAGGCTAAAGCTACCCAGATCGTTAGGCCTCCGACGGGAGAGTGGGATTGGGAGTCGTCCATCCTATCTGCCATTAAAGCTAGGTTCCGAGCTTCGCTCTGGGGATTAGCTTGGAACATTTACAGGACGAGAGACGAAAGGTAGGGGTATGTGAGATGGAGTCCGATCGCGCTGCGATTGATCGTGGCAAGTTCTGAGCCAGAACGAGCGGGTGATGGTGAATGGAGGCCAGATATAGGTATAAGAGAGAAAGAGGAGGAGGAACGGCAAGAGCAGATATGGCAAGCAAAGAGGACTCACGAAATCCCTTCTTGAGACGATAGCACTAGGAGGAGGAGCTTCCCCATGTAACGCCCATTCCCAACTCCAACTCTGATCCATCAATCCTTTCTCTTGTCCAATCCCATCAGTCTCCCACCCATTATCTCCATCACTGTCTTGCGGACTTCCATTACCACTCCCACTCCCATGACCATGCTTCAGACGATCTTCCCATAATCTAACCAATTTCTTCCCATCCCTCTCTTTAGCCATTTTCAAATTCTTTTTACGGTGTTTCTCGACAGAATGAGCGGCTCTGTGGAATTTCTTGTCCCATAATTTCTGACCGTTTAGGTATCGCATAGCCTGGCCTTCCTTGATGACTCCTACTTCTTCACTTGGCATTGTTAAAGCGGCTAATTCAGAAGATGGTTCCAAGGGTCTGCAAACTCCTATAGTGGATACTCGTTCTCGGATCATGTGGTTGGTGAATGGCTATTTCGTCAGCTCCTTTCTCGACGTGTAAATACGATATGTAGCAACGGGGAGGGGATGTCACTTACGTTTTCACCATTGTATATACCAGAATGACCAGCTTCACCAGGTTTAGCCCTTGAATCTTTTGAAGCATCTTCAACGCCAAATCTCGGTCCAGCATCATCACCTGGTGGTCCAGTTCGAGCTCTCACTGGGGGAAGTGATCTACTCCCATCCGCTTCCTCAGTCTCAGCCTCAGCCTCGGAATCGGTAGGTGGACCAGAGATATCCATCCCAACACTGGTAGAGCGTGAGGTGCCTCCACTATCATGAGATTCCCTCCGACCAGCCGATGGTATCGATAATGTATCCGTCTTCAGGGTATCGGATCTTTCAACAGGACTGAGAGCTCTAGGACTAGCGGCTATCTCCAGACTCGTCATAGTCATTGATAAAGGTTCAGTATACACCTTTGATGATGGTCTTGATAATTTTGAATTTGAAGGTGTATTGATATGTAAAGATCCGGGAGCTTGAGGTGTACAAAATCGAGCAAAAGAGGCTATTGCCCTGAATAAACCTCGAGCAGGGGTGGTCATGGAGAAGAGCGGGAGATCGTGGCATGTTCCATCGTATATCTGGAAATGGACATTCGTGGGACCGTATCGATCTTCAATACCATTCAGCGAGGGGAGTTGTTGCCTGACTTCGGGGCGGATGGGGTATGCTCCTGGGTTTGCCGCTTTATGCGCACTAATATAATATCAGCGAGCTTTCTAATGCTGGAGTGTATAAGACTCACATATAGGTAATCTCATCCCTTAGGACTTCATTATCTCCAGCACAGATGAACAGAGGTGGTAATCCACCCAGATACCCGAGAACAGGCGATACCCACGGATGAGATAATTGAGCATTTGTCGCATATAGCTGAATTTGAGTATCCACCATCACCGTCTCCTTCTTCCCAGCAAGCTCAAGGGGTGTATCACATTGAGCTAATGTCGTTGGTCCTTTCCCGTCATCTCTTAAGGTATCCCTCTTCTCCAAATTCTCAAATAACAATCCAGGGTTCGCGATGGAAGTAGGTCCATTCTTAACCTCCTTGCGAGGGGATGGATGGTGTTCTAAATTCCCCCGATCCCCTGAAGGATGTAATGTGCCTCCTTCATCCTTCGCCGTAGTATTGGGGTCTTGATGAGATGTTTCCAGTCGAAGTGATGGATCGCCTGCGGAATCTCGTTTTCGAAATGCTTTCTCGAGATCGTCCGCGTCGTCTGGATGATCTCGATGAAGGAATGACAGACTGCGATGTCGAGCTTCACCATTTTCATCTTTTGACGAAGAGGTCTTTAGGTGATGTACGACTTCCTTAACTTTGGTTCGCATACGGGATTGCATCACTTCCGTGAGTTGGGGTGGGGGTGGAGGCCAGAGCGAAGAAGGTTTCTGAAATCAGCTCACTCCAGCCGCGAGTGGGTGCGGGAACGTACATGGATGAAGCCAAATGGTGGAACGATATCCTATCATCAGCTCTGCTCATTAACTCACACGTACCGTAGCAGTATTCTCGAGGATGCTCGGGAAACTATGGGTTAAATCAGACCACTACTATCAGCTCACCCCTCAAATCCTGACGGTATGAGAGAAGGCTTACCGGACTGATGAGTATAGCTCCAGCAGGCAGTGTCAATCCCTCCGTATCCCTCAGGATTTGCAGTAAAGCAAGACAAAGACCGCCACCAGCAGAATCACCGGCAATCACCAATTTCTTCGGATCGACCGGCGAATGATTAGCCCCGGGAGGAGGATTTACGAGATAGAGGTATGCCGCTAGACAGTCTTGAATAGCGCATGGAAAGGGGTATTGCGGTGCTTCTGTTTATCAGTGGAGTTGACGTGGGGACATACTCCTATAGTTGACGGCGAAACAGCGGCCTCGCATTTTCCGAGCGTGTCGCCAGATTGTATAACGGTGGGTGTTTATTGAACCCCAATAGTAGCTGTTATCAGCTGGGATATAGGTCATAGACGTACGCTCCACCGTGAACTGCTTATCAGCAACGATCATACCTGAAACGAAACACTCACTGTAAAGCATACACCTTAGATCATTCGTCTCTTCTTGAACTAGCTTTAGCTTCATCGGCACATGTCACTCACAGTCTTCATCATCATCTTCATCGTCCGCTTGATCGTCATCCAGTCTAGTCGCTGGCTCCTGCTCCACCTCTTTTTCCTTGCCCTTCTTACTCTTCTTACTTTCCTTATCCTTGTCCTTATCCTTGTCCCTCATAGACCCTTCCTTGGCTTTCTGGTAGTCCTTCCAATCTTTCTTCAGTATGATCCACTCCCCTTCCACCCCGGGTCCAGCACGGACTTGCCACCATTTAGTACCTCCCGCAATCTTGTATGCCATCTCTTCCCCTCCCATTGCCTTTACTAGGTATTCGGCAGCGTGGACCAAGGTGCGCTGGGGAATACAGACTCGATGAACTCCTACCCAGGGCGGAGCTGGTGTTTTCACAAGACCAAACCGTTGTAGTGCAGCTACCGGGTATCGGGTTGCTGTTTCTAGGAATGTCTGTTGTCAGTTCTGCAACTCGGTCGTGAGCTAACCTTCATCAAGATAAATGCTATGTTGTCAGCTGAGCTCTGAGCTCTAGGAGCGTAAGTATGAGCTCACCCTCATCATACATCAAATCATCAGCCCTAGCTTCTTTATGATGCCCCTTGGACCCTTGACTCGGGTTCAAGAAATGCTTAAACAGCGTCTCCAGTACCAGCGGACCAGCTACGCGTTAATCTCGGTCACGGTTTTCACTCGAATTAGGAGTGCGAGAGCGGACGTACCCATCGCCAGCACTTGAGGGGTCAACATGTCCGGCATTGTGCAAGTTCTTCACTGGATTGCGCGGCCAGTGTCCAAGGTGATTACAATTGACGGACACACTAATAAGCATGGCGACGTCGGTCAGCTCTTTGTTAGCGGTGCGCTATTTCCAGATCCGGGGTAAGTTGCGGGGACAGCCACGTGGTTCTGCTCTGTTCTTGGCGCCTAGACCCTCTGCTGGTGCATAGACTGATCTGATGGAGTTACGATAGACCAGACCTCCAGCATGCTGACGAAGGAGGATGATATATTGAGCGGGAAAATGGGGGTATCTGGTCCAAAGACCTGCTCCATTTACATTTTGGTGAAGTGTACTGAAATCGAGTGGGCGAGCTTGTTTATTGCGAGTTCATGAACAATGACGCCGGTACCTATTGAGCTTGCGAAAGAGATACGACAGCGTCGTCATTTCTCCACATCGTCCGTCGACGCCACAGGTCTGGATCAACCAAAAGTGTCTCGCTCCAAACACTCGCAGGCTCGAAAGCCGATGTCCCTGGTCGGGTTTCGGCGTCCGCCGTGTGCCTTGTGGCCCTTTGGATCTGGGATAGAAAATGATCAACGAATCTGGTCGCGCCGACAGAGGACGTTCTTGGACCTGGTAGCCGCCACTCGGGACCTGCGGACCTGTGTGCTCTTCCATACTCCCGGTGCTGGTGATCAATACGGCCATCACAATTGAAGTTTCAGGGGCAGTGGTGTAACGTAATTTCCAATCGATATTCATTTCGTTTAACCTTCATCCCGGCTTCTTGTAATTCACGAGTAACGTCATTATCTCATTGTACGTGTTCAAGTACATATTTCACGCCTTTGAGAAAAAGCAGTCGCTCAAGGATCCAGTGTCTGCTGCAGTTGCTCGAGCAAGATGAAAGCTGTAGGATCTAAGAATGTTGAAGAGCCTGGAGCACGCACACCGGTGTTTGAAATGGTAGTGCTTGGCTCAGGAGGAGGACCATTGGAAACGGATTGCTCTGGGTGAGTCTGTCGTCAAGTGTCTTCGATGAGTGACTAATGTATAGCTACCTACTCAAGCCATACAACTCGGGCTGGGAAGAGGGCATGGTCTCGCTGGAAGGTGGTAAGTCCAAAGTCGTTCTTATCCATTGTTGACAATAGGCTCTGGACTAGGGGCATTGGCAGCACTGCTCGAGACGAAGGAGAAGGAGATGTTTCCAGAAGTCAAGTTCCCGGCAGAATACAATACAGCAATCTTCAAGGCTGCATATCTATTTTCATACCTAACGTACGTGACCTAACGTCAGCCTAAGCTGACGGCAGATGCTATCTTATCACCCACGCCCACCTCGACCATACGTTATCCCTTATCATGTTATCTGGCTCAGTGCCCCCTCGACCAACTATCGCCAATCACTCGCAACCTCCCATCCCGCCAAAAATCCCAATAGACACCAATTTACCTCCCAAAGGAAGTGGGAAGGCACCTAACGAGGCAAAAGCTGTTGTACCTGTGTTTGGCACTAAAGAGACCTTGGAGAGGTTGGCTTCAGCTTATGGAGGAGGACTATGGCCTGAGCTGGGACATTGGGCAAGCTGGCAAGTTACGGAACGAAAACAAGATGAAGGCAAGACGCGGAGTAAAAAGAGGAAAGCTGCGACTCTAGTTGAAAAGGTTGAGCCGGCCACCAACGCTTGCGGAGTTGCCCTTACACCGTATGTGCAGCACCTGCGAAGTTGTAGTGTCACGTAGCTGATATCAGACTCAAACCATCCGAGATACATCGCCCTCTACATCCTTGTTTGCCCATCACCACCCTCACCTACCCTGTCGCTCATGGCTGTACATCTCACGGATTATATGAATCCTCGGCCGTCTTTGTTCGGTATGATCCAGCAGCTATCTCTGATGAGCTAGAACCCGAAGTGGGCCAAGGCGAGGGGTATCGCGAATTCCTGTTCTTTGGGGATGTGGAATCGGATTATCGGAAAAAGGGAGATGAGGATGTTGGGCTAGTGAGCAAGGAGGGGGCCGCTAAGATGAACAAGACTATATGGGAAGAAGCGGCTCGTGGATGGGATGTAGGAAGACTGGCGGGAATATTCGTATGTCCATCTCTGCGAGAAAAAGCTGATGACAGATTGAGTGTTCGTACGACTCCGATCGTCCGGCGGCATTGATGTTTGGTCATATATCTCCGCCTGGATTATATCACGAGCTCAAGCATCTCGCTGGTATGGTGAAGGCGAAAGAGACGAAGAAGCCACTGGACGGGCTAAAAGTATTCGTCACCCACATCAAAGAAGCGTTAATACCCCACCCGTCGGGCAAAACAGCTCGGAAAAGGATATTGTCGGAATTGGAGTTGTTAGAGGAAGAGGGTCAGCTCGGTGTCGAATTCGTCGCAGTTCACCGTGGGGATCGTATATGTGAGCCAACCACTTCTCTGTACTCCTATGCTCACGAGCAGTGATATAGCGATTGCCACGTGACGTCCTCCCGATGATCTACCTCGCTTACGGCCGGGCGACAGCCAGGCACACCGCAATTTCCGGAATCCGCGTCGCGCCAAGGTCCGGCCGGCTGTTGTCCACCTTATGTCCCTATGCAATCTTTTTCTACGTGTCGGTATCGCACTAAGGCCAATGATCGAGCATGCATTATCTTGACTTTCTATCTAATCCCCTTCACTCGTGAGCAGTATGAGCATTCAAGAAAAGCCCATAGCAGGACCCTCTCGCAAGAGGGCCAACTCGATCCCGATTCGACGTATATCATCACTCGAGACTTCCTTGGCGGCTCCATTGACACGTCTGCTTTCGCATCCTGATTCAACACTAGTCAATCCAGCTATTGGAAACCTCCGTTCGACATTACCTCCAATCGCGCATACACCGAATGCTTCGCGCCCTGCGTCTCCGCACTCGAGTGTGGAAGATTCACCGTATCCTGGATCGGGGACGCCTGAGGATCCTTATCTAGTCGATTGGCTGGATGATGAGCCGGCAAACCCCTACAACTGGCGTCCAGCATTCAAATGGACGACGATGGCTATCATTGCTATCTCGACATTATGTATTTCGTTCGCGAGCAGTAGTTACTCATCGGCCATCCCAGATATAATGAAGACGTTCAAAGGGACGACGCAGGAAGAGGGAATAGCGGGATTGAGTTTATACGTTCTCGGTATGTCTTTCCTCATCCCAATGACGAGAAGAGTACTGATTACAGGCTTCGGTGTAGGTCCCTTGGTCTGGGCACCAGTTTCGGAGATGTTGGGTCGTCGATGGGCATTTAACGCTTCATACCCATTATTCGCAATCTTTAACATGGCCGGCGCCTTATCGACAAATCTACCCATGATTCTCATTGTCAGATTCCTAGCGGGGACGTTCGGAAGTGCACCATTGACAAATGCTGGTGGGCAAATTGGAGACATGTTCGCTGCGTATGTCTCCTCAGTTTCCCTTTGGATATCGTCCCAAGGAGATATGCTAATGGGTAGTCACGAACGAGCCCTCGCTACAACGGTATGTGCTTTGCTGTAAATCAGAGTCGCCAAATTCACAGCTAAAATTTTTAGCTGTTTGCCCTTGCACCGTTCCTCGGGCCCGTACTAGGGCCCATTGTGGGTGGATTTGTGGTGGAGAAGCATGGATTTAGATGGGTGTTCTGGGTACAATTCATTTTCGCCTGGTACGTCCGTTTTTTTTACCTTTCCCTTCTCTCTCATTTTTGGTTTTTTACTTGGTCTTTTGGGGAATCTTCTGACATTCAGCGTGATGCTCACTCTATCGGCCCTGTTCGTCCCAGAGACGTTCGCTCCCACACTACTGAGAAGGAAAGCAAAGAGACTGCAAAAGGAAGCGGATGCTCTGGGAACAGGAGAGGTGTTTATCAGTAAATTCGACAAAATCGTAAAACCCAGAAGCGAGATTATCAGGGTTGGCATGAGTCGACCATTCGATATGATGTTTAGGGAATTGATCGTGGCTGCCCTGGGGATCTATGGTGAGTCCCAAGAGCACCATTGCAGGACATTTCGCTGACCATCAGGCGCCTTGATTTACGGTATTCTATATGTAAATCCATTATGCCACTGGTTCCGAGATACAAGCTGACCTGATAGCTATTCTTCACCGCTTTTCCCTTGATCTTCCAAGAGACACGAGGCTGGTCACGTACGGTTTTTCATCCAATTTTGCCACCCACGCTGACATTCAGCCGGTATCGGAGGCTTAGCATTCCTCGGAATCGGTATCGGTCTTATCATTGGCGTAGCCCTCACACCTCTCCAGAATTACTATTACGAAAAAGCCCGAGCTAAGACCCAACCTGGAGAATCAGTCCCACCCGAAGCCCGACTCGAAGTATGCTGTATCGGTGCCGTTATCTTGCCCATAGGCTTGTTTGTCTTCGCGTGGACATGTACGCCGAATGTTCATTGGGTTGTACCCATCCTAGCATCGATTCCGTTTGGTGCTGGGTTCTTGTTGATCTTCACGGCTATCAACAATTACATCATCGACAGTTACACCTTATACGCCGCCAGTGCTCTAGCAGCGAATGCAGTGCAGAGGAGTATATTGGGGACGATCTTCCCGCTATTCTCGATAAAGCTATATAAGGGATTAGGCTTGAATTGGGCTGGAACTTGTAAGCCCCTCCCTTCGTTCCTGTTCCTTCGTAACGGCATACTGACCAGACAGTAATTGCATTCCTTGCATTGATCTGTACACCCTTGCCATTTCTATTCTACAAATATGGCCCTCACCTACGTCGCAAGTCGAATTACGCACCTTCCAAGCCATTCGAAAAGACTATGACGACTTCAACGGAAGGTGAGAAGGATGATGAGAGGACAGTCGTCGGAGGATTGGAGCCGGGGATGTTACCCACTGCTGGAGAAGATCATGGACGAACGAAAATGACGGTATAAATCATCTATAATGGCATATCATATAGAGCCTATAGAAACATGTAAATATCCACATTCACACCCGATTATCTACAAAATGGTATAGCTACAGCATCTGACAGTCAAGACCTTGTCGTCACTTCTTTCGGCGATTGGAAATCGCTAGTAATTCTTCTGTTTCGATGGTCTTTCCACCTTCCTCCCTCCTCATTGTTCGAGTGAAAACATCTCGGGTATCGGTCGCGCCTTGGTATTTGAAGCCTTCCCTTGTGAGTCTATCGGCCCTGGTACTTCGGCGAGGTTTTAGCGGCGGAGATGGTTTCAAGGTCGATTGTTGCGACGGACGAGAAGCACGTGTAGTCTGTCGAGTTGAAGTCAATTCTGGCGAACCTGTTCTAGGCTCCTTTCCGTTTATGTCTTGATTCTTTCTCGTGCTCTCCAATTCCGATTCGGCAGCAGCCTTTTTCTTCATGTTCTCCTCGGTCAAAGCATTTTGAGAAAAGGGAGACTTCTTGTCTGTTTGGGAGCCCGCTGTGCTGCTCCTTCTGCCACCGGTCCACCTGCTGACCTCTGTCACGGGTGTCCTGGGGTCTCTCATGTCTTTCGGAATGTATCTCTGCGACATAGTTCTATGTCAAGACGAGTCTGTGATGTGTGTAGGAAGGCGAAGGTATTGATAGTGGGATGAGTGGGTGGCAAAAGATGGATTCAAACGCTGGCCGACGCCCGCTTTTATATTCTCTAGGCTGGGAATGATCGCCCCACTTTCACATAAGTGCTCCTTTCACGCTTCTGATGCGAGAAATCGCAGCGAGAGCCCTGTCCACATTTGACTCCACTTGCCCGAGCAGAACAAAGATAGTTAGTCAAACGGTGTTGACGGTACGGCCACCAATTCGACTGAACAAAGGACAAGGGCGAACACCGAGACGTATATCTTGCGCCCCCGTATATGGGAGAACAGCCTGAGGTGTAACGTACGAAATACCTAGCAGTCACGGTCATTGTAGTCAGATTGCCAAAGTCACCACGTCCGTTGATCTACTGCACAAATACATGCCAATTTCTTCACATGTCTGTCACTCGTCTTCTATACACATGGAGACCCCCTAACACCCTAAGAAATCTTTATCACTTCACAGTCAATCAGTGCGGCGTAATATAATCGCCGAGTCTGTTCAAGAAGGATCTCGAGCTTCTTCGTTCACGACTGGTCCTTCCCTCACGGCCAGATCTCCTGTAGTCGCTTCCTCCGTCGCGTCTGCCTGTCTCTCGCGCATCGGGATCTTCTGGATATTGGCGATATCTGTCTTGTGATCGCTACAGGATTTCAGTCGGCACCAAAGTAATTACGCCACGTAGACTCACCCTTCTCGGGGAATAGTCGTGGTCAGACCGTTGTGTGGTATCTGGTCTTCGAGTCCTGCTTCTCGATCGAGTCCTGCTCCTCGATCTAGATCTCTGACCAGATCTATGATCTCGATCTCTAGGTTGCTCCCGTCCATATCCCGTTGCATCAGTGATCCCTCGAGATCTGCTTCGAGACCTTGCGTTTCTCGCATGCCTTTGGGCATTCTCGTTTGCCAACTCACGTGCTGCTCGGACTCGCTCATCTTGCACATGTCGATCTTGTTCCTCCTCCCACGTCTCTTCTCTGTCATATCGTGGTGCATCCTGTCTTCTCTGCCCTCGGCCCAGAATGGAAGGCGGCATCTCGTCCGGGTAAGTGGGTTCGACGTATGTCGACCAGCGCCCTGATCGAGCGCTAAATGGAGGAAGATCTCGAGCGTCCTGGTAGTACTCGTCCCCCTTTCTGGAGTAGGGCTGGTAGTGGCGGCCAAGTCTGTCCCTGTCTGACATGATGGTTGAAGATGAATGACGGCGGATGAAAAGGGGATGCGGAGGGGTACAAGAGAAAGAATCACTCAGCTCATCCTTTTTTTTTTTCATATCCTGTACTCTCGACTTGCGAAGGCCGTCTGGAAGACCTCATGCTGATAACAAGGCGTGACGGTGTGGGCGGCTTCGTAAAAGGCCAAGACCCAAGGATCCGCCACGAGCTTGCTTGGGGCCTTGCCTCGTATCCTCTCAGATCAAAGATAAGCTGACAATGAACTTCCTTTTCCCCGAGCCATGGTCAAAGGAGAGCAGACTGGATAAGGGATCGGCCTCTTTTCACCACTCCTTTCACATGTGTGTCGAAACGTGATGCGAATGATTGACTCTCGTACCCATGACGCCACGATTGCGTGATAATCGTTGCTTGCACTATCGCCACCTTGCATGCTGGGATTGAGGGGGGAAAGCCCTCATTTTCCACAAGGATCCAGCGCACGACCAGACGCAGGGATGATCAGTCCCTGTATTTCGAGGCACAAGATATCTGGCGGGGTCAGGACTGGAAATCGCCTGACACATGTCACCAAGCCTCGCCATTCCGGTATGTATACACTCACATAATCCATTCATCCTGTACACAACACAAACTTCTACGAAGATCCCGAATCAGGTCTGGTCCCTTGCGACAAAAGGTTTATCGAGCAGCCCTTGCGCTGCCAGCGGCAATCACAATCCCAAAATATCTTTCCCCTTCTTCATTACTCCCTTCGCAAGCCTTTCCAGTGTACTTGGCGATTTGGATCGACTCTTTGATCTATGTCGCCTTCTGTGGCTCTCGTAGCTCGTTTCGCCTCGTCTTTCACTCTTCCTCCTCCTCCTCCTTCTTTCGTCATCTTCTTCGTCTTCTCGCTGATATCCCCTGTTCCTCGAAGGTTGACTCCTCGGCTAGATTCAATTAGCCAACATGCGTTTGTTATCATTCATGTATATAAACTCACCCTTGGGTATTCTTCTTGTCGCTCGGATCGAGATGGCATGTCCTTGAAGTATGCGTCATTGGTTGGCAGTCTCGATTGTCGAATATGTTCGTTCGACAGATGTCTGTCTTCATCTCTGAAGGTGGAAGTTCTTCTCGGCGGTCGGCTATTGGCTCTTGTGTTCCTCGAAGCATCGGCTTGTGCTCTGGCGACTCTTTCATCGTGACGTCTCTCCTCAGACAAGCTTCTCTCACTCCTGCCACGCCCGGAGTGGGTGATCTTGTCGTCTTCAATGCGACCAGAACGCCTCCTGCCGACAGCATCGTGGCTTCCTCCTCGTTCAGCGTCGGCGTAGTCGTCCCCGTACCTTGGCCCCGACACAAGGGAACCGGGAGCAGGTCGACGGGTCAAAGCTGCAGACGGGACATTAATTGGTCGTCGATCGTCGTCATACTCGGGGTATGAGCGTCTGGCTCGAGAGTTCGCCCTCGTTCGATCCGGAAGCTGCTGAGTCCGAGTAGATTGGGTACTTGGCCGGGTTTGTTGTGCTGCCGAATCCCTCTCTTCCCAATACCTGTCTTCATCCTTCTGAGTCCAGTCCCTTGGTCGTCGACGTTCGCTCATTGTTCGGTGGATAGGGAGGAAGTGTGGGCAGATGCGAGCCGAGATTGCGCCAGCCGATACTTCTTATACCCTTACTGACTGACTACTGGAAGCTGTCTAGAAGACCTGGTCTTCCACCGAGACACCTCTCAACGGAACAATCTCGCCACCCTACTATCCAGCAGAGGGCAAACTCCAATGATCATTTGAGGAAATGTCGTATCTCTCGGCATGGTCACCCTTCTGCAAAGCAGCTCGAAGCGTGGAGCACTCGCACCGCATCTCCTTTCATTAAATACTGATAGAGTCTCAGTGGAGCAGTAGGCTTCAGTGAGCATAGTAAGTCGGGTCTTCTACCTTTGATGATGGACTTGGGCTCGGTCACTACGAGTAAACTGACAGACAGAAGAGGAGAGGCAGGGGTGTAACAAAGATACTTGTCCGACGATCTCGGCTTCTTATGTAATTTATCTCCGGTGGCATATTTGGGCGGGGACTCGGACGTAATCGTAGTATACTGTACGCATAGCTAGCTATTCAGGACCATTCAGATCACAGTATCTATTCACGCACACTCTCATTGATCACGTAGGGTATACAGTAGGCAATTTTTTGGTACGCAAAAGCCCGGTCGACCAGATGACTGTATTCTACCTCCGTCTTTGAGCCAACGTACCGGTCACGAAGACATTGCGCGAGTCATCAGCCTGTATTCGCCAGCAATCTATGCATACAATAAGGTCTGACCTGTCTACCACCTGAATAATAAGTAGCTACTTGGTCAAGGCATTCCAAAATTTCCCAAGCGTTCCAGGAGGGCTCTCACGCCGTCCTCGCCTTGTGTGGTCGCTTCGTCTGTCGTCCCTATTCCCATCGCTATATCGGAGTCGCCTCTTGTCCCGGTCTTTCCTGCTTCTGTCATATCTTGCGTCGCTCTCCTCCTGAGCCCTTCGTGCATCATCGCTGCGCCTCCTACCTCGTCTCCCGTCGCTGTCATAGTCCGACCCCGCATCCTTCTCTCTTCGTGTCCCTCCACGGGAAGTCAGAACCCGATCTCGCGAGCTCCGCCTTCTATCCTCGTAAGAATCACCGCTTCCGGTATGCCGGTGTCTATCTTCCGCACCATCTTTCTTTTGCTCTCGCCGAGATTCATCGCGCTTGAGATATGTGCCATGTACCTTCTCCTGCTCCGTATCCTCCTCGCTGCTGCGTCACTTCGGGCTCGGTTCCGGGCTTTGATAGGGAGGCGCCGTTGCCACGGTGTCCACAGGAACGAAGTCGACCGAGTTGTCACTCCTGAATGCAGGACGCTTGGTGCGGAGCGCCGGTTTCAGCGTTGACTTATCGCTCGGGAAGTCTTGGCTCGCTGAGTCGCCTCCCCTCTTTATGTTGACCCTATTATTGGACGAACCCCGTGTGGTAGTGGTTCTTGGAAGTACATCCCCCGGATGAGTCACCATAGATGGAGCCAGGCTAGGCTTTCCGTCTGAAGGCTGGGGGACACGATGCCTATCATAAGTTGGTGGTACTGGTCGCCCTTCTGTCGAGTCCATCTGGGCTCCGTTGGATGGACCGCGATTTCTTCGCCGTGTGTATGTTTCGGAAGTATTGGCTCGCGTGCCAGAAGCTGGTAGCTGCTGTGGTCGCCTGGTCCGATCAGTAGGTCGACTATCTGTTCTTGATGATGAGGGAGTAGTCGAGGTGGCATTGGGCTCGAAAAATGCCTCACGCCGTCGAGCTATGTCGCTCGTTTTCCAGTCTTCTTCGGGTTCGCGAGAGTACTTGTCGCTCATGGTGATTGTGAAGCCAAGTTGGTGTATCGTGATGGGAGGGCGAAGCGGTTAGGACTCGAGCTTTATATACCGTTTCATCGATACTATAGTAGGCCAGAAGCACCATGGAAGGCACACACTGTACACCCCCAAAGAGGCAGTAGTGGCCGGACGCCTTCGAAAGATCAGAGAGATGGCTCACCTTATATGAGACCCTCTATCTCTCTCCTGTTGCCCTGCGAATCGCTCTGAGCTAGACATATCAGTTGATCACTGGTCATGGTCTTGTGGAGCCTAAGCCCCACCCGACCGAGACCGAGACTCCCTTTGTCAAGTGAAAATAGGCTTTCACCTCAATCCCTTCATGTCGCCAACAGGCTTTCCATTGGCCGTGACTTCGAGCCCCATGGCGTAGGCATGCAGATTAGATGGAGTCGGTGGTGGAGCTTCCGTTGAGGTCAGTGGTCCGGATCGCTATCACGACGGGAATCTAGCCGAATCACTGGGTGAGACGCCATGCAACGTCGTAGCATGGTTACATTTGCCACCGGTCTGCGTCGGCGTTTAGTGATTCCATAACACGTCGAAGTAGGAAGTACCTCTATGAAGGACGAGCAGACATGTATGTACATTTAGAGAGACGTGTATGTTTACAGGTGAGGATACGGATAAGTAGTCGTTAAAGATGAAATCATACGAATCAACGGGATCAACAAACACGATAGAGGCGTGGGACATAGGACCGATCACATGTTCAAAACCTCATTCTTCGAGCAGCCCTCGGTGAGACATTTCCAGGATTTTGGGCCATCAGCGAATCCTGTAGCACTGCCCTTATCCAATTCACTCCAAGCCCTTCGCGGAACATTGTCAGCATCGTAATTCAGCTCCTGCTCGACGTATTGCTCCCTCTTCCCACGCAGTCCCTCTCCTCCCTCAACGATAGAGCTGATGGATCCCCTCCGAGAGCTTCGTCCGCTACTTGCCGCCTGGCTCATGTATGCTCTGCCAGACTCATTTCCTCTGGACCTTGATCGATCTTCAGGCTGTTTACCAGCACCCCTTCTGCTAAGCGACCTCGGAACATCTTGACGAGACGGGAATTCAGGGTGTCGACGACGATAATCCGCAAGATTGTAATCGTGTATCGTGGGGACCTGTTCATATGACTCACATACCCATCTGGTACTCCTTGCTGGATTCTCTCGTCTGCCCGACCTTGACCTCCTGGCATAGGTGGCGGTATCGACACGATGGTAGACTACTCGTAGCCCTCTCTTCACTAGGACCGCTCGAATTCTCTCATCATGAGTCGATCCCAACTTGTCTTCCGGTTGTTCATCATCGTAGAACTTAGCATTGAGCTTGCTCAGCCATCTGCGATCGTCATCCGGAGTCTGATGAGTCGGAATGAGCGATTCACCATACTTGAGGAACGTCGCAGAGTGAAAATCTGACTGGAAAAACGTGTCGACATATCCGCGGGTGGCGACAAAGTTGGGTCGTCCCATTATTGAATGAACATAAGGGAATGGCCTTTTCTCATCTTCAGTCCCAGCTTTCACTGGGGTCAGTCGTTCGTACGCGGAGCCAGGATCGGAGGGGGGTGGCATGGCGGAGTTTGGAGGTGCGTGTACAGTCAGACCTGCGTTGAGCCAAAGCGCTGTGTTTTCTTCAAGGAGATCTTCGATGGCATCCGGGTCCACTGGACCGCCGATCGGGTCGAGGTCGCCATCCGAGCCTTGATTCATAAGTAATAGGTTGGTATTTCCGGGAAAGCGTGGGATATGTGGGATCAGAATAGGAGGTTGATGAATGTTATATGTCCATACCGGACTCAGCCCGTTCAGGCCTCCAGCGGTTATCTGATGGGCCTACACCGGACGAGGAAATCCGTGTTCACGATTACTCCAGAAGATTCGGACCACATCGTGGTATACCTTTCAAGTCCGGCTTTCTCACGGGTTACACAAGCTCGTCAAGGCGGTTCTACCTTTCATGTGATGGCTCCACAACGATAAATAGGCTTTCGTGCCATTCGAGGCGAAAGGGCGGTAACCGGCTCGATTCCTGACGCAGCTCCGGCGAATGTGAATATCGATTATCACTACCTCAGTGGTCACATCCGGCTGCGTCCAGCTTTGCTGTACAGGGTACTCGTCAGTCTGATCAAGCAAGCGCTGAAGTTTAGAAACGATAGGCATGTGAAACCACGTGGTGCTAGTGACATCACCGATCGGAAAGCAAGCAGGTCCCCGTCTTTTCCGGCTGCATCCATACATATCAAACTTCACACCTAAAGATACAAACCACATACGACCATGTCCTCTTCCTTCCTAGCCAACGCTCCCGGTCTCGGAGTCAACTACTCTCTCTACGCCATTCCCGTCGGATGGGTCGTCTCGTTAGTTCCCCATGCTTGAACCCATGATGAGGTCTAATGTTCAGTCAGGCTCCTCTATTCTGGGCTATCTCTGCCGCCAACAAGGCTGCCCCTGGTGCTTATGACAATGCCGTGAGCCATTCTAAGATAAAGAGGATGTCGCTGATATGTAGCACCCCAAGGAGTCTTGGGCTAATCTCGATAAGAAGGGTCTCCCAAAGACGGTTAGTCACCTGCCCCGATCGCCGAATGTGTGCTGATGGTAGCTTTACAACCGAGTTGTCCGAGCCGTCGCTGCCAACAACAACGGCCACACGTACGTCCCTGCACTCGAGTCTGAATATATTACTGATAACGCAGCAATCTCTCCCTCTTCGCTGCCGGTCTTGTAAGCGATTCGAACACCGAGTGAAACGTCGACTGATCTGCAGGTCGCTGCCAACGCCGCTCACGTATCCGTAAACAAGATCCACGCATTGGCTGCGTCGTACCTCTCTCTACGAGTCGCTTACAACTTTGCTTATGTCTTGATCGAGGAAGGTGAGTGATTCGTCGGACCAATTTATTGGACTGACATCTAGACTCGGTCGCCGCCATTCGCTCTGCCCTATACTTGGGTGGTCTTGGAACCACTTTCGCTTTGTTCATCGAGGCCGCCAAGAAGTGGTCCGTCCTACGTGCTTAAGCGTTCACGTCTGAGTAGATGAGGATGAATAAGCTGTTTCTGCGATTCTCGGCATTGATGATTCAGGTATTAACGATGCTGATGATACGGTACCTCCATAGATCGCCATATCACTGCTCTACGACGTGGTATGGCCGATTCGAGATGGCGAGGGAGAACATCCGATATCCCGAATCAATCGGTCGCGATTCGAGCAAGGCGATGGGCCGTGATCTTACTACACGGGAAACAGAATTCAACGCATTGGAAATAAAGCATGCATGTCTTGTGCCTAATGCCTCGACACCAGTCCACTCCGCTGCACAAAGCATGCTTACCGCAGTAAATCTTCTCGCACATTACATCGTTGACGTGACAACGTCTAAGGACTCCTGGATTGCATACCCAGTGAGCTTGTGGGACAGTAACCAACGTAGTAGTACATCAAGCATCCGACCTATTGCAGGTCAATACTCAGCTAGGTAGGCCACGAGAGGACTTACACCCCGGGCATTGCATACAGCCATCATCGTGGTAGCACCCCTCCAGTATAATTGGGATTTCGAGGGATCCGAGCTATACGGCCCTAACTCAATTGTCCTCTCCCTGTATCCGAGCCCAGACGCAACAGGTCGACGAAACAATCCAGTCTTCAGTGTGTCAGGTACAGCTTTGACCTTGAACGCCTCTGCTGGCCCGTAATTGAATCCAACATTGCCGGAGATATTACCTAAGTTTCGCCCCAAGTGTCCGGCCGGGGCGAGTAACAATGGCTGACTGTAGTCTCGAATAGTCATGATAGCGTTAGTGTTGTTGAGCCGGGGCCGGGCGATATGGGCTACGTGAGTCGCTCGAGACTTGAGCACGGTGGATGACTGGGAGTGTTGTATAGACACGGCTGAGCTCCATTGATCCCACCCGATGATGACTGATTCTTTGCTTCGTATAATATTCTGTAGTCGGAACATTGATATCACGCCTTGGAACGCCTCAGCGCCTTTCGCTCCCATCATACCTTCAAGGCGGAACGTCATGACTGTGTTTCGATAGGATGTCTCTTCCGACGTCTGAGATGTCTGAAGCGCAAACTCGGAGATCCAATGTGATGGGCGATTTTGAGAGGAGAAAACACCCCCGATGCTAGGGAATGCCAGTGAAGGAAGTTGAAACGAAGCGACGAGATTAGCCACAGCGTTGGAGCTTAAGTCCAAAGTTGGGACTGAGTTGTTGATGGAGTTTTGAAAGGTTGTCGATTTCACTTTAGGCAATTCGTAGATGTCGATGCTGGAAAATGTCCGTCCAGCTGCTTTACGTTGCGTACTGCAGGCCACCTGAGAAGTACTGAGGAACTGTATGTCCAAGATGATGGTTTCCGCCGCTGAGACGCGTACCGCCTGATGATCAGCTTCTATGTTACGCACCATTGCGTCAAACTGCACCCACCCCCACGACCCTGCTTTGGTGCCAGTCAAAGATTATGACGGAAATTGGCCATTTCTTCCTGCAAATTGGACCACCCGCAGTAACTTGCTGATGGGAGTCGCGTTTTCCAACAGAGAGAATAGCCATCAGGCCTCCCGGATGGAGTCGAATTTTGAAACTCTTGACCATTGATCTGACAAAGTTCCCCTCTGGCAGAACAAATCTGACCCTTGGGATTCGAGCGTCAGGGTGCTCTTGTGCGACCCCCCCATGATCAAGCTGACGGTCCGCAGCGGTCCATATGAATTTTGCTTCAATGTACTCATTTGTAAGTCCATACCTGTCAAGTCAGCTAGACAGCCTACAACCAGGACGCACCCTTTAGTTTCAATGATGACCGCGTCCTCCTGGCACCATGCAAACGTTGAGTCGGAGGATAAAGAGCGATCCAAATAGAAAAACGGAGATGCCAAGATACATCCGTTTAACCCAACCAGCATGAAGTCCGTATTTCGCACATCCACGACTTGCCCAATTCCAGCCGAAACGACCGGATTGCGGGGCAAGGCAGTGTAATTTGTGGACTCGAAGAGACGGTTTATATTGGAAAGTGCAGTCACCGAATTGTTGGACGTGATGAATTTGCAATTTAGGCGACACTCCTTGTATCGCAATGCATCTTGCGATGGAAGCTGTGTGTCGATACCATACATATATGCCCTGAGTTTGACTTGGATAGCGGATGTCTTGACCATGACAGCATTGGAGTTCTTGCATACTTGTATCATCAACTCCAGACGAGAGAGCCATCGATCGACATACGAGCAGACAAGGAGCCAATTGATGATTCCCTAAAAAGCATATGACCTTTATCAATATTTCCTCCAACCCTCCTTCAGTGAATAGGTTACCTAAGTCACGGTTCTCATCATCAGTATCATGGTGTAGAAGCTAGTACGAGACAACACTTACTTTGGCCTTGAGTGCCGGCTGAGGACGTGACTGGTCGTCAGCTCTGCCTCTTGAAGATCGACTCACGCTGAGCGGTTTGACCAGTGCTTTCAATTCCACCGACTTGTTCACTCCCTTCGCCGGAACGGAGTTGAAGACTATTCGAGCTATCAACTCGGGGTCTTGTAGGGTAGATTTGTGCGCTGCATTCACATTTTTGGGCCTGAGCGCATTGGGTTTTGGTAATGGAGTTTCGGTTTTGGCGGCAGACGTTTTCGTCGGTCGCATATAGGACGGAACGGTTTTGGTCGAGACTCGTTGCCTAGTCTGCTCAGCTTCAGCAGCGACGCTGGCGATCATCGCCATGTTCCAGAGGTAAAGAAGGAATGGGTATATTGAGTAGAATGGTGAATGAAGGAAAACATGAAAATGGGGTCAGGGCGGGTAAATCATCATCCAACCAAACAGCCTGGCGTAAGCTGTTTGCACACACTCGCCGTGTATATGCACGTGATTTCCAGGCCAGCACCTTGAAATCGTCATGACAAGCGCGTGTTTAGTACTGATAGGACGCTCTTGAAGGCAAAAAGCGGAGGGGCGCCTTTATTGGTGAAAAATGGTGGTCTCGAAGTGCAAACGAGATACGTTCCAGAGATCGCGTGATTGAACCTGAGAAAATGAGACAATCGCGTCGATGATATCTTCGGGTCAACATCCTGCATCTCTGAACGTGTTGCATCTGGGATGGACAGCGTGATCAGGTCATATTCGACATCGGCATGCTTGTCAAGCGTATGATGCTGACTAGATGTCGTGGAGGACCAGAACGTCATCGGAATATATCGGTGGTCCCGTATACAGAACCTACTTAATCAGCAGTCGACAAATCGTTGTGCCATTCAATGACTCACCCCGATACCTCGAGTACAACCTTGTCGTCTGGGCAGAAAGCGAGCGACGAGCCGGGTAGGGTCCGTACAAATGGCGCTCCTCCCATTATCAACTCGTGCAGAACTGTGGAAACCGGCCCGGGGCCCAAGAGAGAGTAAAGAGTTGCCTTGTGCATCCTCCACCATGGTATTAGCCATGGACGGGGGTCGGTCCCATGCTCCCATATATGACGTTTTCGCCCATACACTGAATTCGTTCCTATGTCGCCAGGATCTCCTTCGATGTCACCTTCTGTCTGGACGATGATCGAACATCGTCAGTCTTGATTCTAGAAAAGATCGGTTGCGGGATTCGCAGTCTTCCCAATGCGTACAGGGGAAATCGTAGGATTGTTTGGAGAGATCATGATGGCGTTGGAGGTCTTGCAAAGCTGCCATCAAAAGCTGCTATCAATAAAGAACATCGAAGCAGGGCGTGACTTACCTTCAAGCATGAACTCAAATCCGTCGCTTTGATCTTCTTCAGGATTTCAGTCCAGAGGCGTTCGAGTCCTCAGTGAACAATTTCCCCAATGTTGGCTGCTTCATCGTAATCAGCACGAGTGCCGCTCTCCGTGCGACGCTGACTGAGGGAGGAGTAGCCTAAATCAATCAGCGCTTGGATCGAGTGACACCACGTTGACTTACTCGCATTGCTTTGTCTCTCCGGGGGCGGTCCGGGCGTCGGCATTGATGTTGCTATTCTTTTATGTGGCATGTACGAAGGTATGTGTCTCACGACCGCCTGTACAGCCGGGCTTGTCGGAGGACCGATGATCATGTCTTCAGCGCGACATTTTGCATCAGAGAATGAGAAGTGACAAGTAAATGATGGGAAAAGTTGGGCGGGAAGTCAGGCCTAGAGATCAATCGATGAGATATTGCCTCGGAAATGACCTTATGGCTTTTATTCAACTCAGTAGACGATCAGAAACCCTGCCGAGTCAAGCTAAGACTGATGTCGAGTGCCGAATCGGACATACTCAGCATACCTTGGTGAGAGCCCAGGTCTAGATGAGCATGTGGACGTACTACATCATGTGGACGCCTACTAGACACCACCACCCAGAGCCACGCGCCTATCGTTCTACAAGATGACGGTGTGCCTCCACTTTACATCAACCCACTTGTTCTCCACTTTCTGTATCCTTCTCTCTATATCACCAATACAGCAATGTCCTCTTACGAACTAGCATTCCAGCTCCATGGTCACGCATCAGACGTAAGAACACTATGCGCCCCTTCTCCCGATATCCCGCTCCTGATTTCCGGGTCGAGGGATGGATCTGCCCTCCTATGGGGTCCAGGACGGGGGAAGGAATGGGATGTTAAACTGAGGGTTGAAGCTCCGGAGAAGAAGTATGTCTCGTGTGTAGGAATGACGAAGTGGCAGGGTGAAGGTGAGTCTACTCTGGACCAACAGTACGCAGGGTCTAACGCTGATGATAGCCTTCCTACTGGTAGGATCATCTTCTGGGATCTTGTCGACTTACACCCTCCCATCAGCCAGCTCAAATCCACCACCTGAGGGACAGACGCAAGATCCATATCATACTTTGATTGAACATAAGCAGAATCTATGTTGTATGGATACGAGCAAGAATGGCCTGATAGCAACTGGGTCATGGGATCAGTAAGCTTACGGGCCCTGGTTTCAGGACGAAGCTGATCAGTAGGACAGTCATCATCTGGAAAGAGTTCAAGAAGCAGATCAAAATCGAAGGGCATAAGCAAGCAGTTTGGGCTGTTAAATTCATCGGCGAGGATCGTCTTCTGACAGGTCAGCTACCCTTACACGGAATCCTGGAGAAGCTGACTTTCAGCGTCAGCAGACAAGACGATTGTTCTACATCAGCTTGATTTGGCAAAGGGCACTTCAAAGCCCATCAGAACATATACCGGACATACAGAACCAGTCCGAGGACTGAGTTTACAGCCTGGAGGAAAAGGGTTCTGGAGTTGTGGTAATGACGGGTGAGCAAGCTTCATCAACCTGTTGAACGAGCTGATGACCAGATTGGTCAATGTCTACTCATTGGATAAAGAGGAACCTAAAGCATCACTCTCGGGCCACTCGTCATTTGTCTACTCGGTAGTCGCATTCCCGGATGGTCAAGGAGCGATCAGCACAGGGGAAGACGGTACAATGAGAGTATGGTCTAGTAAGTCCATCCATCTTCTCTCTTATCATTCCTGATCCCAGATACCGAGCTAGTACAGACTATCGCCCATTCCTCGAACTCAATATGGTCATCAGCCATCGTACCTGGTATGAGCGGTCCTAATGCTTATATCGCCTCATCCGCGAATGACGCTACTATCCGATTCTTCACCAAGGATGAGGGACTCAAGGCCCCACAAGCAGAGAGGGAGGAATGGGATAAACAAGTCAGCTCTAGGGCGCTCGACAAGTAAGCTACTTTTGGCGCATGACGTGGATGTAGCTGATAATCAGGAGTCAGGTTGGTGATGTCAAGCATAGCGATCTACCTGGAATGGAAGCTCTAGGCCGAGAAGGTGAGCTGCCCGTTGCGTGTAATGAAGGCAATAGCTGATGGGTAGGCAAGACTGATGGTCAAGTCATGATGATCAAGAACAACGATCAAGTCGAAGCCTACCAAGTAAGTCATCTCGAGATGCTATAGCTAATGCAAGTGGTCAACATCAGCCAGTACATGGCAGCAAATCGGCCAGGTTGTCGATGCGATCGGTCAAGGCAGAAAGCAGTTGTACGAAGGCAAGGAATATGACTACGTATTTGACGTAGATGTGGCAGAGGGTGTTCCTCCATTGAAACTACCTTACAATATCTCAGGTAAGCTGTCCCCCATATGCATTCGGATTTGGGGTCTAAGCTGATGATAGACAATCCGTTCATGGCCGCTCAGACTTTCTTAAATAAGAATGAATTACCCGCATCATATCTCGATCAGGTAGTTGAATTCATCCACAAGAACACAAATGGAGCTACGCTCGGTCAGGAAAGCGGGAACACCTATGTGGACCCTTATACTGGTTCATCTAGGTATACGGGGTCAACAGGTCCATCGACACATCAAGGTGGTTCTGACCCTTTTACCGGTATGCCAGCCCTTTCGACTGTAATGAATGGGCTAATGAAAAGGTGGATCAGCATATAGCTCCACACCAGCTCCTCCGCCCGCTCCTAAATCTACATCAGTCCTTCCAGTCAAGCAATATTTGTCATTCAAGCAAATCAACCTCCAAGCTGTCCAAACTAAGGTTGCTCAATTCGCAAAGGAATTAGAGGAATCAGGTGTATGTTCACTCCTCCTCGTTCTCCTCTTCTCCATTCTACACTGGTTTCGTCTCGGAGTATGAGCTGATAACTAGCCCGGTCTGGCATTATCGGATAAAGACCAGAAAAATCTCGATGAGATCTACCATATCCTCTCTTCGCCTTCTGTGGCCAAAAAGGGTGGTGAGAGGTTTGACCCTGTTCAATTCTGTTTATTGTTCCAGCAGTGGCCTGAGGAAAAGAGGTTCCCGCGTATGTCCTCTACTCTGTCTCTCCTGCTCTCGCTTTGCCTCTTTCCCGCTCTTCAAGCATGCCCAAATTCCCTTCGATCGAAGCTTATATCAGTCCTGGACCTAGCGCGAATTCTAGCGACCATCTCCCCTTCTTTCGGAGCAACATGTACCCCGGACGCCCTCTTGACATCGTGTGATTGGTCCCTACCCTTTTCGTCTTCGAAAGTGAAAGACACAAATACCTTACTGGCATTCAGGACTTTTGCCAATCTATTCACGACTTCAGCGGGAAGGAAGAATATGACCGGTATGAAAGTCCAGGAATGGCTGGATGCGCTCAGGAGGGAGAGGAATTGGGAGGAGGTGGGAGGCAGGAAATTACCTTTTGTTACTATCGTCCTCAAGTGAGTTCTCTTCCGTCCTTGACTGAATCTCCTTCTTCCCCAATGCTCTCCCATCCCACCGCGAGGGTAAGAGGTAGTAGGCACTCGGGAAAACATGTCACAGGTGGATTTGAGCTAATGTCAGTTTCTCAATTTTAGCAGTGAATGATGAGTACTCAGTTGAATATCTCAACTCTCTATCCGCGATAATCGTCCATGTCAGTTCTCTTGAAATTGAAATATGTGGATGTAGCTGATGAATAGATACTACAGAATGAAAAGACAGATTCAGAAACGATTTACAGAGCTTCGATCGCTTTAGGTAATCTGGTAAGTTTCCCCTCATTTGTACTCTCTCCTCCGTTCCCTTTCTCCCATTATCTGTCACTCAACCTTCATGTCAATGGAAGGCAGAGACTGGGGTTGGCTGGCCATGAAAGGGATTCGAGATGATGTTGAAGAGAGCTAATAGATAGTTGTGTTCCCAATCGGCAAAAGGGAATTTGAGAGAGAGCGATATCAAAACTGCTCGTAACCTCGTCAGTGAACGTGCCAAGGCATTAGGAGAAAAGAGATTGATTGATCTCAATGAGGAGATCGAGGCTTTGTAGGCGATACGGTCAAGCCTTCATATAAGTTTGCACTATGTCACGAGATCGATTTAGTGAGGAGGGGTCGATTAGAGGGAGAAGAAGTAAAAGAATAGATATTATGCTGCATGAAGAGAATGTACAATGAGTCGAACGATGTCTATGATGTGCGTCGAGGGGGATGTGGTGGATGTATGTATTACGATTTACATGCCAGCTGCGACTGCAGCTTGGGCTGAACGTTCCATACCCGTAACGTTACTTTTAGCCTCCAGCTTATCAAGGGGGTTGAATTGGTCTGTTGAGTTCTCGTACTAAAAGTCAGCATAACGTCGTACTACATCCCTCATTCCCGTCGTCATACTTGGATCCCAGCGTTCCCCAGTCTCCAGGAGACAGAAGTGATTGAGTGACCGATGGCGAGAGGAATGATAGACTTCGATCGGATAGGAGAGGAGGGGTGAACAAGAGACATAACTCACCTCCCACATATCGATAGCAACCTGACAACTCTCCCTAACCACAACAGGAGCTTCGGGCTTGACTGCCCATTCTCGTAAGATAGCCAATACATCCTCCCCCTTCTCGCCCTCGATCTCTTCCGCTCCATCGGATGCAATCCCTCCGAGAGCTTCAGCAGCTTCATGTCGGACCATATCGTCTTCTTTCTGGTCTCTTAGGACGTATAGTAAAGAAGGCACTGAATGGGGTGAACAGAGTTGACCAAAGATGTATGCTACTTCATGTCTGAAAATCAGCTGAATTCCGAGCTATGCTGAGGGCCGATCACGGTCACAGTATGGTAATCGGTAAATGGCGAGCGGGTGAAGTGGACATACCTGAACAAAGCACTTGCATCTCCAAATCCCTCAGCTAGAGCCAAAACAGCATCTTTTGATCCAGCTCCGAAATCCCTCAAGGCAAACATGGCTCGATATCGCTCGAATAGGGGTGATTTGGTATTCAGGAGGGCGGTTCGTAGATCTGGGATTGATTGCGGTAGGGAAGAAGGAGCTGGGTCTATTGTTGGGAAATCGGGGCTGATATCAGTTTGAGTCCTTTCGGTGAGGTGTACGGGTAGGATGATTGTGTGAGAAGCATCTACTGGCGCAATTTAGGGGACAGTGCGACTAGTAGCCTGTACTAGCGAGCGGCATGGGCAGCATCTTAGAAATCGAAAGGTTTGACACTCGCGCAGCCGTCCGCTGAAAGGGCTGACCCAGATAGAGACTCACTTTTGTTTTCTAGCCAATCCTTCCTCACTATGATCAAACTCGATCTTGCCAACTGCAATCTCACAAGTCTCTCTGACCTCTCTACTCTCTTCTCCTTCGCCCATATATTTCCTGAGTAGATCTAGACTGCTCTCGCTAGACAGTGCCCCAAGAGCCTCAGCAGCTTCATGTCGGACCATTGAACAGTGTTGATTTGTGGGGTTTACGAGAACGTTTTCGAGGATTGGGATCGCTTTGGGGTTTTGCAATTGCCCAAGAACGTATGCTAGCTCGTGTTTGAGTAATGGTGATGGATCGTTGAGACCTACATATCAGCTATATGGTCCACATGGATAGAAAGGGACATCGACATACCCTCTGCGACGATTCTTACTACTTCATCATTGTTAACCGCTTTGAGCATGAACAAAGCCCTGAATCGTTCGTGAAGCGGTGTAGATCCCGAGGTATTGAGTAGTGTAGCTTCAAGAGAGCTCATCTGAGCTGGAGTGACGGTGACAGACATGGTGTATAGGTGTATTGTATATGGACGGTAGTCTAGTACAACAGGAGGTGTGATCTGATTGTGAAAATCCAGATTTGACTTACGTAAGACAACACCTCCACTTCGGTAATCAGATTATGGATTCATGGATTGCTCACTGGTGTTGTCATGCAATACATACCATACCATACCTTATGAGACAGACTCAACGTTTACTACGACCAGCAATGACCAGTCAATACCCACTTCAATCCCTCCCTTTGCCTTCTCGTACACTTCAAAACACTCTCAAACCACTCGAACTAGATGATACACCAGTCAGTCAAAGACGATCGACAACGTTCAATCCCGCCACTCGGGGACTGTGGGCTAGAGTATATCCATTATGGTCACCTTGGCCTTTACGAGTGACGAAAGAGGAGTTATTGGAGATGGGGATTGATGTGGATGCCGGAGGTCAGGTCAGCGTTGATGATGTCCTTAGGAGATGGGACGTCAGTCCCGATTCAAATGGGCAGAATGGCGGGGGACTGAGTGTGGGCACATCAGATATCAGGATGAAACTTGAACCGAAATTACTTGGGATCAGTGCTGCGACACTGAAAGATAATTTACCACATCTCGACGTTGGGGATGCCGAATCACTATGCTCTTCTGCTGGAACGAAAGGAGACGACGGAAACGAAGCAAGGGATTCTTTAATCGATATCATCTCGGGAAGAAAGATCATTCAATCAAAAGACTATGGACCATGGTCAACCAGGTATTGCGGACATCAATTCGGTCATTGGGCTGGTCAACTTGGAGATGGGCGCGCTATCTCACTACTCGAAACTGAAAGTCAAAACGGAGGGAGACAGGAGATACAATTGAAAGGAGCTGGTCGAACCCCATTCTCTAGGACAGCTGATGGACTTGCTGTTTTACGATCTGGAGTTAGAGAGTTCCTCGGTGCTGAAGGTAAGCATCTTTACCTTCTATATCAAGCAAAGAACGCAGAGAGACAAGCTGACAAATAGCGGTGGCAGCGTTAGATATCCCTACGACCCGATCTCTAGCTCTCCTCACACACGACAATTCAATTTCTGTAGCCCGCGAGAACGGTCCAGAACCACCATCACTCTTAGCAAGAGTTGCACCATCCTTCATCCGTATAGGGCATTTCGAAGCTCTAAATCCAGGAAAAGCGGGGCATAATCACCATCAATTCTTCCTGGGTGGTCAAGGTTGGATGCACGATGAAGGGAGTGAAGCGGGTGAGGATAAAGGTCTTCTCGGAGGCCAGGGGAATCTAGAGGGTTTAAGAGACTTGACTGCCTGGTGCCAAGGTATCATGGGTGAGAAGACGGTAGAAGGGTTCGTGAGGGAGGTAGTGAGGAGGAATGCGGAGATGGTTGCGGGTTGGCAAGTAAGTTGATCGGGTAGTGCGCTCAGGTGCATAATCGGCAGGATGCTGACAGCAGGTCTACGGGTGGATGCATGGTGTTCTTAATACCGACAATATCAGTGTACTCGGTCTCACTATCGATTATGGGCCATTCGCGTTCATGGATGTATGGGATGAACAGCATATTTGTAGTAAGTAGTCATCAGGCTGTCCTTATCACCACTCTACACCCGTCTGAACGGTGTATACGTACCAAACGGAAAAGACGAAGGCTAACGTACAGACCACTCGGATCCATCAGGGCTATATTCATACAAAAATCAACCATCCAGAGTTCTCTGGTCACTTGACAAATTCGTAACCGCCGTCTCCCCTCTTATCGGATACGAGAGTATCAATGAAGGATTGAAGGAAGGGTTCAGTGAAGGTAAATCAGTGAGCGATATTGAAGAATGGAGTAAGAAGGGATTGGAGGTTATGAAGGGTTTCGAGGAGGAGTTTATGAAGGTCGAGAAGGAAGGTGAGAGGGTTGGGTGGATGAAGGTATGTTTTACTTTTCTTTCATTCCTAACCTCCTCCGCTTGCTCGACCACTATATCGCCAGCTTCGATGATCGCCCCAGTTCTGACTATTGCTCCGGATGAATCATTCAATTAGGACAACAACTGACGAACAGCGATTTGGCCTGAAAACATTTACCAATGCCGATAACCGCGATATCATCTCTGATTTCCTAACTCACCTTCATACCCACCGAGCCGATTTCTCTACTTCGCTCCGACATCTTTCCCTCCTCCGCCCATCATCCACTCCCGAACAAATCAGACCGTTCGCTCAAAAAATGCTTTCAGCTTCAATCCCAAATCCGACCGATCATAAGATCGAAGAGGCATCCAGGGATTTCATCCCTTACCTCGAACGATATTGTGCTCGTCTCTCTCAGTCTGAAGAGAGAGAAGCGTGGGAAGTATGTGAGGTTGAAGGAGATAGGAGAGGAATCAAGCTGGGTGGTGATGATAGTGGATGGGAAGAGAAAAGGGAGGTGGAGATGTTGAGATCGAATCCTGCTTTCGTATTACGTCAATGGGTGTTGGAGGAGTTGATTAGTAAATTGGAAGAAACAGGTGTGGAACGGATCGAAGAGGGTAGGAAAGAATTGGCTAGGGTATTGGATGTACGTCTGTTCCATCCTGTTCCATCTTTTCACCCCTCTCTCCCACTTCAGATGCCCCTCACCCTGCCACCTCGTCCCTCTTATCCGATGCAGAAGCTGACTGACCTCAGATGTCAACTCGCCCCTTCATAAACTGGTCCGAAGTCGGTCCTGAAGAAAAGAGATTATGTGGCTTGGGAGCAAAAGACATGTTGGGTTTCCAATGTTCTTGTTCCTCGTAGTCTTTTCGTCATATAGGACCGATGTTTCCCATTCCCATTGTCTTGCCGAGCTAGTGGGCCGACAGATACTTGTGTAGCCATATATTCCTTGTTCCTCATTTACACATACATGCTATGCTATGCACGATGCATTACCATAACCCAGGACTAGACTGTTTAATTCTGATATGGCCAGCGTTATAGAACTCTACGTTTCGATGAAGGTGATCTTGATCTATCTCTATCCCTTCTTCTATCGTCACTATTGGTCAGCGTGTCCAATCATGCACTTGGATGTATAGAGAAGGGGAACTCACTCGTATTTCCTGCTACTCTCCCTATCTCCCCTATCAGAACGATCTCTATCACTTCTCTCCCTATCCCTCCTATCTCCCCTATCGCGCTCATCGTACCTACTGCTCCTACTATATCATCAGCTACTCCTCTTACAATCGGCTCCTTCCACCCCTCTCCCGGCGAAACAACGTAAACTCACCTCTCATATTTCTCATCATCCCTCCTATGTCTCCTCTCCTCCTTTTCAACCTTTACATCCTCCACGAGTTCTCCAGCTTCACGCTTGACTTTATCCCCATGTCCAACAAGAGGCATCTCATCCGCGGGAGGTACCTGCGAGTGCACAGGAGTTTGAGGAACAGGAGGACCCATAGATCGAGAAGAAGGTCCAGAAGGCGCTGTAGGGGGTGCTTGTGGTCTTGGACCATATTGATTTGGACCACTGGGGGCATTTGGTGCGCCATATGCGCCTTGTGTTGGACCTTGTTGAGATTGAGCTTGACGAGCTGCCATTCGTTCGTCTGCGAATTGAGATAGGAGTTTACGTAGTTCGTGGTATCCCAAGTGCATCTGTAATTAGTATTGAAGCTGGTTGCGGAAAGGGAGAAAGACAAACCTTTCCTCCGAAATGATCTGCTAATCTCTTGTCGGAATCCAGAACCGACAACATGGCTCCCTTTTGGTCAGCGTAGTCCAACATCTAGACCACTGATACGGTCAGACGGCCTCGAACTTACACAAGTCTCACAAACTCTCAATTTCTGATGCCCACTAGCACCAGCTGTTTCATTCAGATTCTGTAATTCCTTCTCCTTCTCCCCCTTCAATCCTTTCAGAGCTTCGACAGCAGCGAGCTTCTCCATTGATTCTTCCACTTTTCCTGCTTCTCCCAAAGCCTCGATTTCTTCCGTTCCACCTTGAATTGATAGTTCGATTTCACCAATTTCTTTCATCTATCCATCAGTCAAGCTCTGCAGGTCAAAGCGGTAGCTTCGGCTGTATTGTCTGTATCGGCACCGGCCAGCTTCTGAACCTGAACAGCACAGAGGTCTCATTCGCAAGGGCCCAAGTCCAGGCCAGAGCAGAAGCCGAAGCCGAAGCTTCCACACTCAAGACTTACCAAATCCACCGTCTTTCTATTCTCCTCTGGAGTCTTCTCCAATTTCCTCTGAGCCATCTTGATACGTCTATCACAATCATCTACGAATCCATAAATGTGATTCTCGTGTTCCTGCTTGAACATCCCTATACGTGGATCTCTCGGTGTAGCTTCCAGGGCGGTTTTGAACTGTTTTAGGACAGCGTCGGAATGTACTTTTGGGCATGGGCCTATATCGACTTTCTGACTTGTTCAGCTCTCCGACTTTCTTTCGTTCAGTGGATGAAGATGTCAGGACATACCGTATTTCCAAATACTAAATGTGGACAAGTGCCAAATAGAAAGTTCCTACAGATCTTCTCATCCCACCATTCGTAATTCTGTTGTTTAATACCCATGGCTTCGGGCCCCATCATTTGCTTTCCATCAGCAAGCAAGCTCAAGATCCGAAGTAGAAAGAACATACCTCTAGGAGCCTACGTTGGATCTCTGCCATTTTACCCATCTTGCCCGAGTCTATTGTATATTGTATAGCGAATTCACGCGTTGATAGACAGACAGAGAGCGAGAGGCGGAGAAGCGGGGATAACCGAGATTTTGGTCGATTGTGGCAGTCACCTTAAAGCTGGATTCAATGCATGTTATGGGTAATGATGCAATATGGCAATGGTAATGATACGACAATGCTATGTGATGCTGATTTATTGATACAGAGATCCTCTCTCCTCTTTCGACTCGAATTACCACGGAATCCCGCTAATCCTTCACGCCCGCCCGCAGACGCTTATAATCTTCCTCTTTGAACCTAACCTCCATACAAGCCTTCATGTAATTCTCGGGAAGGAGTAAAGCGTCCTGAGGTAGATTGTCGAGGTACTTGAGTACTTCCTCCGCAGTGTTGAGAGCTAGGATCCGATCCCGGGAAAGCGTAAGGATAGACAAGGATGCTATCAATAGGAAACGTGGGCCTGTCGTCAGGTACTGCACGAATCACATCACCTGCGAAGAAACTCACCTTCGGCTAGGAGAGCGTCTATAACCCTCAAAGCAGTTGGCCAGGGTAGACATCGAATGAATAGCTGATTATACCATTTAGTCAGGAATTGACGTGCTGATATCAGCCCATGATCCGAGCCAGAGATGTGGTGAAGGACAGAAATAGAATGAAAGACTCACGATGAATCCCCAAATCCTTGAATTTCCGACTCAAAGCCTTCTCACTACCCCCTAATACAGCGGCGAAGACATTTGCATCAATAGCAACCCCATTCCCGTGGAAGTGATCTTTCATTAATCCATCTACTATTCCCGATAGTAGATAATAAGCGTCCTCAGCTACACAATGAATCAACAGTAGGCCTGCTATGATTGGTAGACTAGGTGGCAGTGATGTGTGGACGTTGGAATAGGCGGACAAGAGTGATCGAAGATCTTGAAGGCCTGTTGACTGCGTCTGGGAAGGGGCGAAAGCCGAGTGATCAGAATAAACACTGGCTGTCAGCTGCCTGCTCGAACAAGTCACCAGACGGGACAAGGGACATACCGGTTGACCTCCGTTTCCATCCGCTCATCCAGTCCGCCACAATCCTTGACCAATTCCTGGAACCTCCCCGCCTCACGCCTCGGCATGAGTGGACCAAGGAACCATGCCCACACCTTACCCCTCAAAGATGCCGGGATTCCAGATTCAGACGCTAGTTTTCGGATTTTCTTGGGCGCTCCATCGGACGGAAGAGGGGTGCTCACTATCGACAACTATCTATCAGCTTCTCACCCTGCCATCCGACCATCTTATGAGAGAAGAGGGAAGAGGCAAATCCTTCGAGGGGGAAAGGCACGGGAGGGGTCGCAAAAAGGGAGTCACATACCCATTTCCCCTCTGCCACACGATGATCACTTCCCGTGTTCCTACTCATATAAATCTCTGGCGTAGGACTCATATCCTTCAAGAACCCCCATTCGTCCGTTTCCGGCAATGGCAAACTCTTGGCGGAAACCCCACTAATATCACTTCGCGCCGTATCACTCCTCTTCATCCCAGGCCTTTCATCCAGTAAAGGACTCGAAGGAGAGGTGGGCGATAATAAAGACCTTTTTGGAGGTTGAATGATTTCGAAATCTAATCCATCTGCTTTCACGGTAGCCTCTGCGAAATCGGTATGAGAAATTCCTGCCGAGCTCTTCTTTTTATTGTTGAATGAAGGGGTACGTGACTGAGTTTGTTGAAGAGATGGGGACAATGATCTCTGGGAATCAATCGTTGTTGTTTTGGTCAAAGGGATAGGCGGGGGCAGGTCGTGTATTGATACCGGAGGACCGGGAGCTGTAGGTGCGGAATGAATGATCGCGGGTGCCGATGCTTTACGAGGTTGTGGGACTTCACCATTCCGCATTGAAATTGGCGATTCAGCTCGTCTAGTCCGTTGATGGGTCGATCCAGGAGAAGACGATATCTGATTCCGATGCGTAGATCCAGGGGAGGGGGGTACATGACTTGAAAAGCTCGATCCCGGTGAAGGAGGCATGTTCGCTATACTGAAGCCACCGATAGGAGGAGCAGATTTCAAACTCCCAATATCGTTTTGGGCGGACTTGGTGTCGATCGTAAGTGGTATATCCGGGACTTTCTCCTTATCCTTCTTTCCTCTGCCCATGGCTCTTGCCATTGTAGCTCCGAAACTCCTTGATCTCACCTTTCGCGGGTAAATGGCAGACATACGGGCTGTATTACTCATTTCAGGCGATGCGGGGGCAGTGACGGGTGTATACGTTTGTTTAACTTCAGGAGTTGGACCGGGACTCGACGATGGGAACCTCGAATCAGGGTCTGGTCCAAGGATATGTGGTCGAGGCGATTGTCCCCCTGCCAGCGGAGAAGTAGCTGCTCTGCGAGCGTTGTATGGTCCTGCTCCTATTCCAGCTCCTACTCCTCCCCCTCCTGGACTTCCTCCTCCTGGACTGATTCGACCCATCAAAGAGGTTGAAGGCATTCCTAGCCCTAGCCCTTCTCTTGCGATAGGAGCAGGAGAGGGGGAAGAACGATGTACACCAGCTCCATCTACCAAGAAAGTAATAGGAACAGGGCCTTTAGAAGCTAATAAGCTCCCATCGGTCTTTCCGACAAGAGTTGGCATTCGAGCTTGACTATCGGAAACAGATCGAGCAACTTGAACAGCATGCCTCGTAGCCGTGACTGAATGTGGGGAAGCGGGAGAAGAGGGTGACCAGGGTGATCTACTCTCCGCGTCTCTATCTCGACTTTGATTCTGATTTCTCATATCAGGCGAAAGACGTGGTGGGAGATCGATCATATTGGCATTAGGAAGATCGAGGCTCGGAGAGTACATTCCCCGGTGTTGCGTCGGTGTGGACGTCTCAGCGGGTGGGTCGACCGAGATCGATGGTGATCGAGAAGCGGTTGGGGTGGGCTGAAGCGTGATTTGACTCGGCCGTCTGGTCTCGTCCAGTGGGATAGGTGAAGCAAGTATAACCTTGTCTTCTGCCTTTTCTCTCGGCAACTCCTCTTCGACTACCTGATGATTGGCGTGACCGATCTCTTGATCGACGACGGTGTTGTGGTCTCTGTCGCCCTCTATGACCTTCTCGTCTTCTTTAGCAACCGGAGTACCATCTTCGTGCCCGTCCTCATGTGTACTTGATTGGAGGTCGACATCCTCCTCCTTGGCCTCCTCGAGAGTTTGGGGTTTCAGACCATCCTCTTGCTCGATGACGCCCGAGTCCGAATCAGAGTCATCATCGGTATTGGTGATGAATAACGCTGGACTTTGTACGGGTACAGGTGATCGACTGAGGTCAGATGTGCCAGATGGGGCGGACCTCGAGGCGCTTCTAGGTGGAACAGGAGGTGGCCCTGTCTCATCGATATGGGCATCTTGATCCGATTCCTGATCCAGAACCTGATACTGCTCCTGCACTTGCTCTTCTTTCTCCTTTTGAATCTTCATTCGCAATTCCGTAGCAATAGATCGTCCCTCAAGTCCCTCTATCCGATTTGTCGCATTGGGTGAAGTCGAGAAAGCTACCCGACTAGCCAATGGGCTCGTAGCAGTAGTAGTAACCATAGGTGAACCTCTATATTCAGGTATCTTCGATGGTGGACTTGGGATTTCTCGTAGTGCTTTAGCGAGATTGAATGCCTGGTCCATCCCTGACATTGCTTTTATATCACGAGTTTGTCGTTTATAATACATACTTTCCCTTGCGTAGTCGCCGTAAATGTCCCAGCTTTCCCGATCCATATCAGCATCGGCATCGACATCGAGTTCTTCTTCTCCTTCCTCATGACCATTTGAGCCTCTGTCGTGAAGTAAGTCGGACTTGGTGGACGTAGTGGATGTTTGGAAAGATTGGTCGTAGGGTGTTTCAATTGATGTCGATGTTGGTGAATCGTCTAATATCAGTCCGGCTTCTATATCATCCCACGGAAATGACTAGAAGAGCAGGCGAGAATTGGCATACCTTTCAGACCACTGACACTAGTATTGACCGTCATTGACTCATCCCCGACACCACTGGTATTACCCAGCATGAAACCCCCAATACCACCTAGACCACTACTAGCCGAAGATCTATATGATTCCCTAATCCTCCTCTGTGTCTCTTCGTCCCTTGCCTTTTCCACTTCTGGCTCAGTACTCAACATCTCCTCATTCGAACCAGAAACAGCAGGTAAGGGAGGCTGATCATCGACAAAGAACTCGGCGTTGGAATCCTTATCCAATCCAGGAGAATGATTTGGCGTTCCAAGATCAAATGGTCCACTTGCACGACGACTATCAGGTGTCGGATGATCCACTTCCAATCCTCCCTCTTCATCCCCTCCTCCTTCTGTATCATGATGATCACTCATAAGCGGTAACGGTGTCGTTCGTGATGGAGGCGTAGGAGAAGAGATTATCGTGTCCGGTATCTCTCCCTTCTTGCTCTCGTTGATAATTGTTTGAGTGTGAAAGTCGACATCCCCTTTCTTGATCCAGCCCACAACTCCCTCACATGCCGCTATCACAACATCATCTGAATCGCGGAGAAGAATTAGGGTGTCCCCTGTAATAAACATCAATTGATCCGGTGATTCAGCTACGCAGTCGTGTGTTCTGCGCATCAGCTCTAGCTCCGGCTGTATTGCTTCATCTCCCCGATCTCTCCCTCGCTTCCCATCTGGTTACTTTAAGCCACGCATCTGGGTACAGAGGGCAGAGGTTCGAGGTACAGATAGGATGGGAACCAAACATGGACATACGCGACTGTAGATCCCAATCCGCCCTTGGCTGCGAATTCCGCCAGATCATTCAACTCTCTCGGATCAATGACCTGCATCGTAGTCATGATCTTCTTTCCTCTTCTCTCCTCTTGAGTGCCGTTGTTCCTTTCGAACTTGACTAGCGATGATCTATGGAAGAAAGTGAAAGTAAATGAACCAAAGTAAGGTAATGACAGATCCAAAAAGTCAATTAATTGGACGCGTTTCATTTCGATATTCCGGTAAACTAGAGTAGACTAGAAATCAGGGTAAATCACCGGTACTCGTAGTCATTTACTCCGACTTTGTTTCGGTAGTATATAGTTATTGTACACGTACTCTACGATATAAAAGTGCATGAGCATGAGATCTACAATACATAGAAAACCTGAGCCCAATCGTGACAACACCCAAATTCTTATTCTTGACCCAATACTTCTCTCTCTTTTAAGCTATTGATACAGTTCTTCCTTCTCCCCTTACATCAAAGAAGTAGGCACAGGCACATAGGCCTGGATCTACTACAGCCTACATCCTGAGCTTTACCGCCCATAAGCCTCCTGTCGTCCGTAGTACGGTCCATTGTAATGACTCTCGTCGACCCATCCTCCATTTTGTGGTCCTTGCGGATTCCAATTATGTGAAGGTTGGGGATAAATAGGTTCACCCGAGCCGGCGGAATGCGAATGCCGATTGGGCGGAGGAGGATTGTTTTCGTATGCGTATTGATGATGATTTGGATTTCGCATAGGTGGGGCTGGTGGTATGACGTTGGTTCTACGTTTTGGCTTTGGTTTTCGGGATCCTCCGCCACAACAGCCGCATGCTCGAAGTAGGCATCGAGTAAGGAAGAATAGGATCAGAAGGATCTGGTATCAGCTATATACGCGGGAGATGGGTGGAGTCGGTCGCAGTATAGGTATATGAAGAGGGACGGCCGCGATCGGCGGTCGAGAATGGAAAGAGAGAGGGAGGAGGGGAAGGGGAACTCACGATAATTCCAACTACGATCGTAACGGGGATCGAGATTTGGAGGTTCTGTGTATACATCTCCTCAAACCTATCTTGCCATGGGCCAGACTGGCAACTTGCATTGTAGCAATGTCCTCCGTATCCACATGGTGATCCATCCACTAACGGCGTTTGTAAAACGACACATTGGTTACTATAATCAGCTTCACGTCTCTCGGAAATAGTAGGAAGAGACCCACCCATTCCTTGGGTCTTTACAAGTGACCACACAACTCTGATCATTCTTTTGTCCACATGCTTCCGATAGATTCAATGAATTACCCGATTGTGAACATTGTTGATCGAGACTGGTACAAATTCCACTTGCACAACTCAATCCATTACCACAGTCAACTCCATCTTCCTCGGTCTTGTCTTCGGGACAATCAGAAGATTGACCATTACAAGTTTCCTGGAAATCACAAGTCGAATCCCTTGATGCTCGACAGACTACACCAGAGGAAGCAACTTGACATTGATCCGTACAGCATGCGTCGTTTTGTGGGTCACATACTGCTCCTTGTCGGAATCTGCAAGTGTCGGGATCACAACATGCGGAAGTTGCGTTGAATCCTGGATCACACTCTTCACCGTCTTCCGTATCGACAATTCCATTACCGCATTGCTGGAGAGAGATTGTAGTTCGAGATCCTGGGTCGACCAAACATGAATCTTGGATGGCCCTGTTTCCGAGTAATGAACAGATGTTGCCGACTGAACAAGGGGAGAAATTGGTTTCAGTAGATGAAGTCGTGGGGTTCATGATGTAATTTCCACCTGCGTCACAACTGCTGGAAGAGGCTGGGCAACAGGCACTTTGGAGTGTACAGCCCTGAGTACAATCATGAATCGCTCCGAAGCTAGATATCAGCGAAAGTTCATCATGAAATATTGTCAGAATAGTCTTACTTGTGTCCGACTTCGTGAGCGACCAAAGTCCATTCAGTCCTCGAAGCGGTGGAGACTCCGGTACCAGAAACGACAGAGCCGGATTGTTGGTTCGATGTGGTTTGGCAAAGGGTTCCGAGCCATGCAACCCCTACTTCTGTATCCTATAAATCAGTCAACAGTCATGACTTCGTCGCGACTGCCAGAAATTGGGCATCAGACTTACCGTAGGACAAGCAGTCATCAAATGCCATAAACCCAAACCATCCGAACTCCTATCACCTCTCCATGCCGAGAATCGACTCAGACGCTCATCAAGTGTCAAGTCATTGTCACAGTGTACATTCCAAGTAGCATCGGAAGGAGCGGTAGATGGACAATTGGCGTCCTGAACGACCAATTCGTTGATGCCCAGAGAAATCTGGAATGTTGATCGATACAGTGCGGAAGCTTGATTCCAGACATTCAATACCTGTGTCCTGGCGTTATCGGTAGATCCATAAGTCGTCACGTAGTTGCAATCAAGTGCTACACCCATGTAGACTATTCTCTGATTATCGGGACATCCGGAATCATCTCCGATGGAATCGATGAAATTGTTGCCAGAAGTCATACCCCCCGTATCACCTGTTGATTGTCGCTTGAAAAGACCATTGGGAGTGAGCATAGGTAGACCAGATGGATGGTTCATAAAGACCGGATTGGTGGTATGGTTGTTGTATGCCAAACTGTCGTGCGAACAAGATTGAGTATGACCAGTAGAATCCGCATCGGAATCTCTGAAAATAACCATATCCCCAAATTCACCCAACATTACATCGTCGACTGATTTCGTTCGTAGGTATTTATCCCTTGTCAAGACATGATAGTCGATACCGGCGATATTGAATACACCTTCCCAAATGGGCTCATGATCCGCATGATGCACCATTACCCTCGCATTCCCAATAACTCCCTTGCCATCTTCTCTAATTCCCATCTCTTCTTCACTTCGTATCCGATCAACCCAATCTGGATGTATCACATCTCCTTGATATAATCTGAAATCCTGTGGACGTAATCTCTGGAATTTACCATCGGGATAAGTGATCTTAGCATCTGGATGCAAAAGGTTTTCGGTAGGCTTGAGAAGTAGGACGGGTTGATAGTCTAGTAAAGTCGGCAAGTCGAGTGATAAGAGGATCGTATCGGAATACAGTAAAGAAGCGGGATGAGGGGTGGTAGGTATAGACCGACGCTCAGGTGTCCATCGTTTCCGAGGTAAAATCTCCATAGAAGATCGGGATGGATGATGTACCCTCTTGAGAGGTGGAGGATGTGGTGATCGCGCTAGACGATTGTAAGCACAGATCAACGTAGACCAATCGACTTACCGTCAGCAGGCGCCGAGCATAGGACCAGTATCAAAACCGCCACTATTGACATCCACATCCTACGTCTCCACATCGTAGTAAGCCCCATGATGATCGAGACCGTAAGCCGTTAAAGGCCGGTGAGGTGTTGAAGTGGAAAAGATCCTTTTCGCTATCGTGGTCGTGGTCGTAAAGTAATCGATCTCTTGAAAAAGGGGTAATTAAATCGCGATCTTCAAGAATGGTATCCGAGACAAAGGACGACAGAATGATTCACCGCTTCCGTTGCCGTCTAACTTCAATCTAATGTATGTTCGTATGTATGTATGTACTCAAAGATGTATGATGATACAGAAATGATAGTAATGGTCGATCGTCAGACCAGAAACCCAGACTGATGAAAGATTGAACCGAGGCGGTGAGGTCTGCGGTGACGTTTTGGGCTTTTTGAATGGCGTAGACTTGCTTGGCACTCTGGGCTGAGGTTCAGGTGATGCGGGGGTGGTCCGGTGTAAGCTTGATTGTTGAGGTCTAAATTGTATGCACCGGATTATCGAGCAGCTGAGTCGGAGGTAGATGATACTGCGGATATGAGGGATATTGGTCTATATGCTCTATGAAGATCTACTGGTACATGATTTATGGTACAGAGTGATATGTTGGTACAGCTTAACTGCGGAGGTGCTTTACTCTAGGAATGAATGAGCAAAGCCCTGATATGCTATTTACCCTGGAATACCTCCACCTCCACCAACACTTTTGCTCATCTCCTGCTATTGTATCTACGTATCTGCTGGAATTACCTCGGCACGAACCATCTCCGCGGCACTCTAATTACTCCGTCGATCGTCCTCCACTACAGTCCTATATCGAACCACGGTACTGGTTGGTCAAAGAAGGCGTAATCACCATGCCGACATTCTCATCCCGCCCACATGCCCCATCCGAATCAACTCAACGTTTTCAAGCAATCTTGAAATCACTTCGCAAACGTCCATTTCTCTTGTTTGGTGCTCCATTCTTGTCTTTGATGGTGGTCTCTTCATTCGCTCTCCAGAATTTGACCAAGACGAGATACGATTATCAATCTAGCAAGACTTCGACGATGACGATGGAAGAGGGATTAGGGATGAATAAGGATCGAAAGAGGGTTGATATAAGGGAAGAATACTTTGTGAGTCGTCTAGCCAGGCGGATAGTGGAGTTCTGGGCGTGCTCTGTGGAAATGCAAAGAGGCCTGGGCTAGCAGTATTCACTGAATTGCCGATGGGGTGGAAGGGATCTAAGATGTCCGTTCGCCTTCATGATCTCAGGACCCTCAGGCAATGCCAGACTTCAGAGCTCGTGGCGCGTGGTAAAGGGAAGCTAATGATCAGAGACTGAATAATCCTTCCTACGCCCCCTCATCTTCATCAGACGATGCCAAATTATCCGCCCCTACACCGCCACAGGGCACCCCAAAGGCACCCACATCGAAACGTAAATTCAGCATGCAAGCACTGAACAACGATGACTACGAGCCTGTACGTGTACCTCGTCCGGAGGGGGTACCTGAATGGGGAGGTATAGGAGGTGAGGATGCTCCGGTCAAGGGCCAGAGGAAGACGGATCGGTGGGTATAGTGGTCGGGATTTGGGTTCGTTACTTTAGGGCATATCATCATGTATTATACCATCATCATTTATATCTGTGGGTTGATGGCAGGACGAACGGTCTAGCTTGTGTAGGTATCTTGCTATCATCTCGCTTTACTAGTGGGATGAACAGTCAATGATCTCGTCAGTGGCCCGGCGATATCTGAATATTAATTCATAATTCCGTTGAATCGACTCGGGCGCGGTCCAGTCGGAAGCTCTACCAAGTCAGCCAACATAATAAGCCATTGACCCAGGGCAGGGTGTTCAGAATTCAGAGAGAGACTCTTCAGCGAATGGCTGGACACAAGCTGCTCAATTCAATGCATAAAACTTCCAATGGCGAGCAGACTAGACCTTGCCCTTCAAATCCTTCAGCACACTCGACCCATCCTTCCTGACCTGATCAAACCATCCTTGGACAATCCTGCTCTCCTCCCAAGGCATTCGCTCACTCTCAATCTTTCCATCTCTGATACATCGTCCAACATGATCTGCTTGATAATGCCATCCACCGCCTGCAGCGGGTTTGTATGTGAATGTTTCCCTCTTGATCTCTGCATCGGCAGAGTGTGGGATAATACTGAATTGCTCAGGTCGGTATGGTGGGTCTGACATCAGTTCGGCCCAGAAGAGAGGTGAGGAATGGGGACATACTGTGAATGGAAATATCTGCTTTCTCGCATGAGATGAGACATGTCGAATCTGAGTGTCCGGCAGTGGCTAGATCTGTTTTCAAGTCCGAGATGATCCCCAATCCGGGCCATTCTAGGGTCCATCGTGAGTTTTGGTCGACACCAGTAGGAGCGTAGATCTGTTGGTAGGATGAGACTACTTTAGGAGCGGTCTTTTTGTTGTCGGGATGTTGGTATAGAAGGAGCATTGCCCAGACTGATGGGTATGGCCCCCTGGGTATCAGCCGAGTACTTCTAGTCGTACAGGTCCCGCTTGCCCAGCCACAATGATGTGTGGATCGTCAAAGGGGACAAGGGAAAATGAGGAGGAGGGAACCCGCTTACATGTCTAGTAAAGAACCACCGGCCAGGTCGGGGTTCAACATTCGATGCTCAGGTCCCCATGCTATCATCAGTTACAGACGATGGATCGAAACGTACATTCAATATCACCCTGCATGGAAAAGTCCGCTTGGAACCTCTTGACTTTACCTAGTTTACCGCTAAAGAGCAGTTCCTGGAGTTTATAGCCAAGAGGATGGAATCGTGTCCATACAGCCCTGACTTGTCAGCTTATGTCTGACTCGCAAAAGTGGGCGACAAAGCTTACTCCATCAAGAGCTTATTCTGTTTCTTAGCGAGAGCCATCAAATCGTCCAATTCAGCAAGATCGATAGTGAATGGTTTTTCACATAGGACATTCTTTCCACCAGTTAATGCGCCTTTGGCATTTTCGTAATGGAAGTTATGGGGTGTTCCGATATAGATTGCATCCACATCCTGATATCAGTTGTTTCTTCTGGGCAAGGCAAAGTAGGAGTGAGGCTCACAGAAGCGTTATACACCTCTTCATAAGAGCCGTAACCTTTAACTTCATCCATGATGCCATTCTTGACACCCCAGGCATATGGGTCTTCGAGAGCCTTGAGTTTTTCGATGAACTTGTTGGCTGATTCAGTGGACCTGGAACCGATGGCTACGAGTTTATGTTGAACATCGGTAGTCTCTCGCGTGGACGGGTCAACGAGGAGGTCCTGAAGTTAGTCACCCTCCTTTCCAATCTTGGATGAAATGGAGACCTACCCGACAGAATGACATGGCGATATTGCCAGTGGAGATACATCCCCATCGTACTACTTGTGGTGCCATTTTGGTGAATATGAGTCTAAGTAACAGGAAAGAAGTGTGAGAGGGGAATTGAAATGTTCGGCTGATATACTGTCAGAGGGTCAGAGGTTAGAATGGGCCGCTTTGGCCGAGCAACCAGGGTGGAGGTGAGTGGAGGTGGTCATTTACTCGTATAGTTTAACCCATTTTAACCGAAAGTGGCACTTCTCGTCGCGTGGAAGATTACAGGCACTGGAACTTGTTTGTCGCATCCAAGACCCTGCACATCAACAAATGTTCAACTAAGAGTAAGATTAATACTCATATCATCTCGGCTTATCTTATCTTACTATATTACTGTACCCAATGTCGATATATACATACTAGTTGAAATATTGGAAACCGAGCGGAAGAGTCTTTCGAAGTGACTTGGGATCAACAAGGGATGTACTCTGGATACCCACACGCACATTCGCTTCATCAGCCTCTACCACGCCGACGTCAACCATCATCGACATCAAGTACACTTTTGACGCCCAGTGAGGGTAGTGACTGGATGCCAAGGGCTAGTACGAGTACGAGTCGAAGTATATTCTCGGATGGGGATGGTGAAGAGACAAATAAGGGGTTAGGGGAAGGGGAAGGGGATGAGGAGACGGAAGTAGGGACTGTGGACATGAAGATGAACGAGAGGCCGTTGATTGATTTCGGAGATGAGACTCCAGTCATACAAGTGGTAGATGAGGAGGTAGGACCTACACCGGGCGACAAGCTACGGATGCTGTTACGGCAGATGGAAGCTGAAGTACGGAATACGACACCTGCCCCTACTCCAGTGCCGGCCCGACGGCCATCTTTCCAGGAGCAACTGCCTGTTCATTCAGAGGATGAAGAGGAGGAGGAGGAACCGACCCCCGCACCTAAATCGCATTGGAGAGAAGGAAGACGTATAGGTGCTTTACCAAAGGAGAGGAGCTATAGTCCCGTAGCAAGTCCCGAGAGGCGGCGTTCATCCAGCCATCACGAAAAAGAGGAGGAGGAGGTGCTGGATGATAGTCCGCCAACACCTCCTCTCAGAATAACGAATCCGTACCTCTACAATAGTCGCAGAGTATCTGGTGAACGTAAGCTACCCTTATAGGTGGGACAACACATGCTGATGAAAAGGGAGATCGGTGTCACCTCGCATATCGTCCCGAGCAGCTGTCTTACATGCTAGTATGTCTTTCTTGACCTCCTCAGCGATATGAGCTGACGGCGAGGCACGTCCAGATCACCTCCTACGCCTGGACCAGAACCAAAATCACACCTCGAAACCTACCTTGCAAGAGCGCCCATATCACCATCTCGTAAAGGGAAAGAAAGAGCCATCACTCCAGAATCCAGTCCGCGTAGAGAGCCAATGACGGCCAAGAAAGGAAAAACACCTCGTAAATGGTCCGTCGAGATCGCGCCTGATGATTCTGTGTTATTCGCAGAAGGTATACCGGATGATCAAGGGGAACTGGATATTGATGAAAGTCAGGAACCCCCTTGGGCATATGAAACCGAGGAAGAAGACGATTCGCCTAGGGTTGAATTACCGGAATTACCAGAGATTCCTGCATCGTTCGATCAGAGTAGTCAAGAGGAGATGGAGCCGATCAAGAGACCGGAATCAAGGACTAGATCACGATTTTCGAATTCGCTCTCGGTATCGCAATCTCGGACTCGGATACAACGGCAAAGTCCCCAGAAACAGTCTCCGGTATCAACAAGCAAATATCGGGAATACTCGAATGCTTCACCGTCGATGAATCAGCATCAATCAATGTCATTCACGACTGCTAGAACTACTTCCTTGAATCGGTCGACTAGACCTGTACCACCGCCCCAGCCTATATTCCCACAGGAGATCCAAGTCGGAATGGCATTCACCCCTCCTCCTGTCATGTCGACCCCACCGAAAGTCAATTTATCCGTACCTGGTCAAACGCCAAAACCGCCAGGTGCATGGTTATCGACGACCAAACCGATTTCAAGGGCTAAATTTACTCCATCACCCTCACCCCTCCGAAAAGGCGATACGTCGATACATCGAATCAAGTTATCACCACGTCGTCATTCTCCCAATACGAGTAAAGAGGAAGAGGGCGATATATCGTTTACCCAACGGCTTGTATCCCTTACCATGAACACCCTACGTCCGATACCGAAAGCATCTACTACATTGTCTGAAGCTCGAGAAAGTCTGGCTAGGGCCGCTGAAGCTTCTGCCAAAGCTCAACGGAGAGTAGAGGTCAGTCAGCGACAATGGATAGAGGCTTTGTCTACTGGAGCAGAGGTAGTTCGGCAGGGATGGACGTGGGGTAGATGGGTCTGGTGGGTATCTATGGAGATCTTGTTATTATGGGGTGTATTCAGGTAAGTCTCTCCGTTCGCACTCCTTGCGATTACCTTATCCACCCTCGAAATGGATGCAGAGAGTGAGAGGCTTATATCAGGGTAACGCTGGAATATGCCCAATTGGCCTCTCATAGACCATTCGATACAGGTCCAAGTCTAGCTCTCAGTATCCCACTCCCAACGGCGATATCTGCATTCGTGATTCCAGCTGGTAGTAGGAGGTCGGCGAATTTCTTTGATTTGTTAGAGGGATTAGAGGTTTGGAGACTTTTCCTTGGAGCAGAGGATCTTGGAAGGTGGGTACAGGTACCAACTTGAGGTCACGTACGAGTACATGGTTGTATTTGTTTAGTATACTATGCTATAATCTTGCTCCTCAATTACATTTATACGTAATCCCGTTGTTCCGACCCGTAAAGACTTGCGACTGACTGAGCCGACCCGACCGGTGATATCGATTTTATAGATATTTCCGTTGTATTGACTAGCCAAACCGCCCCAGTCGGAAGCCCTACCGACTGAGCCAACGCAGGTGGGTCGAGGATATAGATGAATATAGTTGTATTTCCGTTGAATTGGCTTGGCTGATCGGCCGACTGAGCCAACCAGGCACAATGCCAAAAGTCAGTCACGGTACCGACTGGATTCATTTAACTCCACCTACCCCACTTTACGAGCGATACTCGCTACTCGACGGTCATCGGTCATGGCAGACCAGACAGGTATACGCCAACGTCAACTCAATATGCCGTTACCTATCGAGAAACAAGTACCCATAGTGCCAGCAGAGAAGAAACGGCGCAAGGCGCCTCAAGGTGAAACGACATTACAGTCAATCCTCCACCTTATACCCCTATTTGGACTTCTTGGGGTATTGTATTACCTCCTGAACCGCAATTCGTCTCGTATAGAATTGAGTAGAGAGGGGAGGGCGCGGGAATTGAATGGGGCTTATGCTGAGAACCTGGGCAAGGGGCATTGGAATTTCGGAGATGGACGTATGGGAGAGGTAGGAGGGGACTGGAGGGAGGGATGTGAGGGTTGTTATTGGGTTAATACGATGCTTGGGAATGGTGGGTGAGTATCTTGTGTCCAACGCCATGTCAACAACTCGACTTGGCGATGGAATGGGATAAAGGGTAAACTGACGATAGACCTGAACCTGATCTCAGTGGGGGAATGATCCCAGCTGTAGCTCCCCCATTTGCAATGACCAGGTGGACCCCTCAGACACGGCAGAATTGTATGTGACACATGGCCCTGTCCCTGCGTATCGAATAGGGATAGTACTAATCAAAGACGTATCAATGTGTCCATACAACCAGACAGATACTCGGATACACGGGTTCTTGGGAACTCATCAACCTGCTATCTGGATGGGTATGTCCCCTTGTCAAGCAGAGCTCATCTCAAGGTGAATCAGGTCAAGCTGTCATCTCGCCCGGACTCGGTCATGTGAAGACTGAATTCGATGACCGCGGCTTAGAGATCTGGAGGGAAACGGAATATGCTAGTCCGAATTACTACCGTGTAATAGGGGAGGATCAAGATCAGGGTTTGATCTTGTCCGAGATGTCTGCCAGTATGTCATCTCTCACTTCTTAAGCGGGAACAGAGGGAACGATCTGACGACAGGCTCCCGAGTTGGGCACCTAAGATTCACATTTTTGCCCGATACAGCGGATATCACACCGCATATCACGATTCAAGCTTCTCGAGCGAGTGTAGTCATGTCTGGCGATAATGTTCGGACAAGAGCGACTACTAACGTGACATATCCATCGGGAAGCATCACGATCGATCAAGACCGTCAAGAAGTATATGGATGGAACGACGAGAGGCAAGAGTAGGTGAATCTGTGTCTCGGAAATGATGAGCTGATGAGATAGCCGGATACTGCTAGGCGAAGAATTACCTGCCAAGGGATTCAAAGGGTACTTTGTTGCTCGATTCTCGCAGTCATTCGATGCAGCTGGGATCTCTCGTGCGGGTATGCTGAGCGATGAGAGGCAAGGAGAAGGGAAGGAATTGTCTGGATGGGTCAAATTCCCAGAGGGAACTTTCACAGTGGAAGTCAGGATGGGAGTCAGCTTTATCAGTGTTGAACAAGCCAGGCGGTATATTCACCGCCTCTCGTGCTGTTCTCAGCTGATGAACAGGAACCTTGACTTGGAAATCCCTGATGGTCAGACTCTCGAACAAACCTCCTCTTCGACCCGTCAGCAATGGGCCGACAAGCTAGATCTCTTAAAAATCTCCAATCCTCACCAAACGCCCGAAAAGGCCACGATACTCTATTCTTCCCTAGCCCATACTCTAGTCTACCCATACGAGATCCACGAAGAAACCCCTTCCGGACCTCAATACTATTCGGGCTACCTCGATAAAGTAGTCCCTGGTACTTCATATTCCGGTTATTCGATCTGGGATACATTCCGAGCTGAATGGGGGTGGTTGATCTTAGTCGCTCCTGAGCGGGTGGGGGGGATGGTGAGGAGTATGTTGGGCGATTACAAGGAAGGCGGATGGTTGCCTATGTGGAAGAATCTTGTAGAGAGTAATATCATGGTAGGGACACATGGGGACGTGATGATCGCTCAGGCTATGCAGGCGGGTAGGTTGAGCGAGTTGTATTAGAGAGGCTGCTTTCGCTGATATTCAGGTGTGAAAGGTTTCGATCATGATCTAGCTTGGGAAGCGGTTCGAAAAAACGCATATACACCGCCTGATCGAGATTCTGAATTGAGGTATGTCTGTCAACGGTACAATACTCAGTACTGATGATCATAGATTCGAAGACAGAGAAGAACATACTCCCCAAGAAGTCCGAGCTGGTCTCACCGAATACATGAAATTGGGCTATGTTGCTCAGGACCTCCACGCCGAATCTGGATCTAGGACATTCGATTATGCCTGTACGTCTCCCTCTTGTTAAGCTTGATGTCAGAAGCTGATGAGTAGATGACGACTGGGCAGCCTCAATCGTAGCTCGTCATGTAGGCGCAAAAGAGGCTGACGAGCTGCGTGTTCGATCGAGGAACTGGAGAAATCTGTATAATAAGGAAACAGGATTCATGGAGGCTAGGAATAGTGATGGGTCGTGGGCTGGTGAAGATGCGGGGTGGACTGAAGGTGATCATTGGGCATACTCGCTTGATGTCATGGTATGTCCCCTGCCATACATTCACAAATCTGGCATGATTAGCTGATGATAGCATGACGTCCCTGGACTGATTGAGATTATGGGCGGGAACACCTCGTTCATAGAGTTCATGGATCGACATTTCGAAGGAGGGCATAATCTACATACCAACGAACCTTCGCATCATATAGTATGTCTTCCGATTTCTTATCGGTCGTCTGTGATATTGATGAGTAGCCTTATCTCTACAATTACGCTGGAGCACCCCATAAGACGCAGGAATGGGTACGGAAGATTGGAGAGGGGGAGTATAATCATACCGCTGGTGGACTTTCTGGTGTATGTCTCATCTCCAACTCTCTCTTCCTCGAGGAATCAAATGCAGAACTCAGGGCAGATCACTGATGTCCAGAACGAAGACTGTGGTCAGATGAGCGCATGGTACCTTTTCTCTGCTATGGGTTTCTATCCCGGTGAGTTCTCCCAACTGCTAGACATTCAAAGCTCATAAATAGTGGATCCAGCATCAGCAACCTATACAATAGGAACTCCGTTTTTCGATTATCTCAGCCTCACCCTACCTGGCGCAGATAAGCCACTGACAGTCACTGCAAAAGGCGCGAGTAGAGGAATGAGGTATATCAAGAGTCTTACACTTGATGGGAGGGATATAAGGACCTACATACTCGAGCATGCGGATATTGCTAGTGGAGGGGACCTTGTTATTGGAATGAGTGATCAGCCGCAGGCTTGGCCTTTGTAATGACAACGCCGTTCAGAAGCATGAATCTCGTATATTCTTGCTGTACATTGAATCTCATTTATGGGACACAATTGTAGATGAACGAGATGGAGTATACATCATTCAGGCCCTCTAAGCGGGTCCGGAGATCAAGGAGACATTCGACGTATTCCCTCCAGAAATGCTATTATGATCTATGCATGATATACCGTAAACCTGTCCAACAAGTGGATTTTTACCACGTAGCTGATGCCTGACTCGGTAAATATGGGCGGCCGCTGATATCCACCGACTACTCTTCCTCGTCCGAATCGTCGTCTCCTGCAACATCCATATTTGCCTTTTCCATCTTCTCCATCAATGCCTTGAGTTCGGCATCATCCGTCTCGGAAACGACCTTTGGCTATATCGTCAGCTTTTGTCCACTAATAGGTGCGTGGGGTCTAGCTTACAGCCATTTTGACAGTCATATCCCCTTTCTCTTCCGTAATAACCTCTCCGATCTTTTCAACAGCCTTCTCCATTACACTGATAGCAGCTGCTTTATCCGTACTTGTAGTAGTCATGACGAATTCTGGTGGTGCGACTAGACGAATTTTGATTTGAACGGCTTCTGTTGAACATGCCTCACCGGCTGTTAGGGCTTTCTTGATAGCTTGAATACCTTGGTAGGCGAAACATTTAACTTCAATATCGGCTCGGACTTTGATGGGTTTAGGTGTAAGACGACGTCCGATAGTTAGACGGAGTTCTGCAAGAGTATCGGCTTCGAGATTGAGGGGTCCTAGAACTGTTTCGGGTTCCCTATTTTTTAGCGATTTGTCACTTGACTAGTTCCCTCGAAACAACGCAATCCTACTGCTGAGAGATGGACTCACGTTATCGAGAGCTTGAATGCCTCGTACGAGTGCCCATATTGACGGTGTAATGGCCATGCGACCTGCTCGTATAGCGCATCCGGGTCGATATCCTGTTTCCTCGCCACCTGAGTAATGATGGAATCGACAGTTTTTCCCTTTTCATATTGTTCCTCACACTTCAACATCTCGTCTCCTGATACTCGTCGTTTCGATAAATCAATGTATCCTATCATAAGCTCGTTTTCCGGATTTCAACCAGACGGAAAATTCGCATACCCTTGTCACTGTCCACTCGCATGACGACGGCTACTTCATTACGTCCAACTCGGATGATCTTGTTGACGGATCGAATACGTCTTCGAGATAATTCAGACAGTAAGATCATTCCTTCAATGTTGTCGTATTCGAGCTATTGTAAGTCAAAGTCGCGTCATCATTAGGTCACGTACAAGTTTGACATAGGCTCCCATCTCCTCAATGGCGACAACCTGGACCATGACGAGGGAGTCCACCTATTTATCAGCTCTGACCGGAATTGCGGCAACATGAGCTTACCTCGGGGTATTTGTTCTCGTAGAAACGAGGCATTGTGACAAGTTGGGTTTTGGTTTACTGCAGAGGTCGTGTTATTATCCTTTAGCTCGTTCTACGTGCTGATATTTGGGTTTTGGTTCAGTCGGTGGGCTGCTGTCTTTCTGCCTCCTGGCTCACAGTATATGTGCTGTGCTTCTGGTCGATGATAGAGATAAAGAGTCTATACTTGTGTAAAGTCGAGTCGTGGTATCAGAGACAAAGAACACTCAATATAAGTGCCACATGAACGGAGATATAGACCACGTGACTACATCTTCCCCGTGGAGAAACCGGCTATCTACTATGATCCGGCTCTCACTCACCGTATCCTCCTATTCCCCCCCACCTATACCCATTACCCATGTCGTTCACAGCCCTTCTAAGGCCTATCAGAGCTCAAGCTACACCACTCAGATTATCACTACGAGCTACACAGATCAGAGGAATGTCGTCTGAAAAGCTGGTTCTTTCGTCCAGGAGTCCTTCCAACAACGTTGTCATTCTTACTTTGAACCGACCCAAAGCCAAGAATGCTCTCAGCTCTCCTCTCTTTGAGGATTTGAACGCCGAGCTAGACAAGGCCGACAAGGATGACTCGATCAGGGCTATCGTCATCACTGGTGGTGAAAAAGTATTCGCTGCTGGAGCCGATATTAAGGAGATGAAAGACAAGACTTGTGAGTTTTGATGACATGAAGCATGACTGATAGAAGTTGCCGAGGCATACCGAAACAATTTCCTTGGATCATGGGGTAAACTCGCTTCTATTCAGAAACCGATCATTGGAGCCGTAGCTGGATTCGCCGTATGTCCTCCCTTTCCTTCCTTAAGCTGACGGTAGCTTGGTGGAGGATGTGAATTAGCTCTCATGACCGATATCCTCATTACTACCCCGGACGCTAAATTCGGCCAACCCGAGATCACCCTAGGTATCATTCCAGGAGGAGGTGGTACCCAGCGACTTGCTTCCGTCATTGGTAAAGCCAGGACCATGGACTTGGTACTCACTAACCGATGGATCACCGGTGCCGAGGCCGCCGATTGGGGATTGGCCAGTAGGGTCACCAAGGAAGGAGAGAGTGTAGTAGATGAAGCTGTAAAGGTCGGAGACGTCATTGCTGGGTTTGGAGCTGTCGCTACTCAGGCCGGAAAAGAAGCCGTCAACGCGGGTAAGTACAACAGGGCTCGTGACCGGACGCAGCGATCAATTGGAGCACATCTGATGACTAGCTCTCGAACTCCCACTTCAAGAAGGACTAAGGTTCGAAAGGCGTCTTTTCCACTCTCTATTCTCTACAGCAGACCAAAAAGAAGGTATGTTATAAATCACAATACCTCGTCGATCAAGCTGACAAGTAGGAATGGGTGCATTTGCTGAAAAGAGGAAACCTACTTGGTCCGACAAGTGATCCTTTACTCCATTGAGCATATTTTGACGGTCCGTAGGGAACATTCAAAAGCGAAATTGTGAAGAAGCAAGATCAAAGAGCAGAAATATGATGATGTGATGGGGATGAGAGGTAGATATGCATGAAGTCTTTGTCTATGATCGGCCAGTGCTGGAAGTACCTACGCGAAAGCTGATGCATGCAGAAGAAGTATAATGTAAAGTGCGGCCAGCCGACTTGTCAGATCTTATGGAAACTCGAAATCGCTAGAATCGCCCACTCTGCCTGGCCAAGTGCTCCTTGTTTTCCACTTCTCTCAAGAATCGTTCCAGCTCCCAGTCCTCGGTCCCCTCCCCACTGACCGAACTTCCCATACTGACATCACTCGTCTTCTTGGCTCTCTTGCCTCTGGTTGGACTAGCGGTGAAATCTACTCGAGACCTCCTACCGAATGTCGAACTATCCATCTCGAATGACTCGTCTGCGTTGGAATTGGAAGTGGAAGGAGGTAGAGGGGCAGGGTTGCCCAAAGCCACCTGAGCTTGGAATCGACCATAGATACTCTTTGGTCCCGAGTTCCAAGTTTCTTTACCGGATTTGATCGATCTCTTGGATGAAGAAGCTGACGATCGAGGAGTGGCCCATTCGTCAGATTTGAGTGATTGGTTGATACGTTCGGTATATGATACAATCTTGTTCTTGGATCTATCCTTTTGCGCCTTGACCGGGGCAGGGGTAGAGACCGAGGGGGTACCAGCACCTGGAGTAGTTGAGAAGCTCATCTCGGGCAAGTCCCTAAATTCGAAATCCATGAAATCGGCAAGTACCGAATCGGAATCCTTTCGGGGAGTAGTAGGTGCCTGTCGAGGCATCTCGTTCAAGAAGATGGAAGGTGAAGGGACTGGTTGAGCGGTAGGTGGGCCAATTGACGATTTAGCCGGTCGCAGGTATTGTTTCGACGGGGTGGTAGGAGGTAGACTCGGCATTGGTTCTTCTCGGAATAGTCCCCTCAGAGTGGTTGATGATCCTTTCTTGGCAAGAGACTTGAGGGACGAGAATGAACCTTTCTTTGATACACTTCGATCGGAAGGCGGTTGAGGTAAACCACATGGGTTCGTCGATTCTTTCTTGGCTACCGATTTGAACGAAGCGAATGATCCTTTCATGAGTACACTTCGGTCCTGGGGTTGGGGTAGACCATATGGGTTTGCTGGTTCCTTCCTGGCAGTGGACTTGAATGATGGGAATGAACCTTTCCTGGGCAAAGACCTTTCGAGAGGAGGTTGAGGGAGACCGAAACAAGAAGGGGTCGTTGAGTTTGTAGTCGGGAACCAGTCTTTCGAAGGTAGAGCCAGATCCATTGCAGATCGAGGAAGCGAGGGAGGAGTTGGGATTCGACTAAACACTTGTGCTTCCTTGGCGATAGTTGCGAATGAGCCTTTCTTGGTACTTTGCTCCA
>Ga0265780_10000629_pt1 | contig 53577 bp, 45 predicted proteins | sample P1T30metagenome_FD_192432 | JGI IMG/M metagenome (GOLD analysis project Ga0265780, IMG submission 192432) | Plant litter microbial communities from East Loma Ridge, Irvine, California - P1 T30 | ecosystem: Environmental > Terrestrial > Plant litter > Unclassified | place: USA: California... | reverse complement strand
ACCTCCGCCACCTGGATCTGCTGGGTCAGCAGGCGGATCCAGCGCTTGTCCACCTCCAGGGCTTCGCCCTGCAGGCTGGAGGTCAGCGTGTCGCGGATCGGCTCGATGGTGGAGTAGGGCATGCAGAAGTGGATCTGGCCCGACACAGAACCCAGCTCGATGGTAAACGTGGACGATACCACGACTTCATTCGGGGTGGCGATGTTCGCGAACTGGGTGTTCATCTCGGAGCGGATGTACTCGAACTCGATCGGGTACACCGGCTCCCACGACTTGGCATAGGCCTCGAACACGATGTCCAGGATGCGCATGATGATGCGCTGCTCGGTCTGGGTAAAGTCGCGGCCTTCCACGCGGGTGTGGAAGCGGCCGTCGCCGCCGAACAGATTGTCCACCAGCAGGAACACCAGGCCCGGGTCGAACACCATCAGGGCGGTGCCGCGCAGCGGCTTCATGTGGATCAGGTTGAGGTTGGTCGGGACCACCAGGTTGCGGATGAATTCGCTGTACTTGGAGACCCGCACCGAGCCCACCGACACCTCGGCGCTGCGGCGCACGAAGTTGAACAGGCCGACCCGCAGGTACCTGGCGAAACGCTCGTTGATGATCTCGAGCGTCGGCATGCGGCCGCGGACGATCCGTTCCTGCGTTGCCAGGTTGTAGCTGCGGACTCCCGAGGTGTCTTCAGGCGTCGCGACATCGTCCTGATCGCCGTTGACCCCCTTGAGGAGGGCATCGACTTCTTCCTGTGAGAGAAAATTATCGGCCATCTTGCTTTATTGGTGGATAACGACTGTTGCGGTTACTGGATGATAAACGAGGTGAAGAGCACGTCGGTGACTTCCTGCTCGTCCTCATGCTCGGTGAACGGTGCCTTGACCGCCGCCAGGATCTCGCCGGCCAATTGCTGCTTGCCTTCCACCGTGCTGATCTCGGACGCCTTCTTGCCCGACAACAGGAGGAGTATCCGGCTGCGCACCTTGGCCATGTTCGTCTTGATCAGCTCGGCCTGTTCAGGGCCGTCGACCTGCAGCGTGAACGCCACTTGCAGGTACTGGTCGCCATTCTCCGGCTGCAGGTTCACGGTGAAGGGCTCGACCGGCAGGTATTCGGGCGGATGCTCTTCCTTTTTCTTTTTCTTGCCGCTGGCTTTTTCTTTCTTGGGTGCTTCGGCGCTTTCCTCGGCACTGCTGCCATGCAGGAAGTACCAGGCGGCACCGCCGCCCAGGCCGAGGACGATCACCGCGGCCAGGATAATGATGATCAGCTTGCTTTTGCCGCCGCCTGCCGGCGCTGCTGCTGCTGCGTCCGCTTTCGGATCAGCCTTCATGTTTGGGTTCGCTTTCAATGTGCTTCGGGCCGCTGTGCTGCGTTCCCGTCATTATGTCATTATCGGGAAAAAGTGCGCAGCGGCAATGGATGAAAAGAGAGGGGAACGCGGGGTAAATCGGCGTTTGTCATTACGTGTGATGACAGCCTGTACATGAGTGTGGTCGTTCATGCACCGGTCGAATCACGGCAGGGGGGACGCGGACGGCGAGTCGGCTCGGCCGTCCACGCGTCCAACCTGCGTGTGCGATACGCGGATGCCCGTGCACCAATTACGCGAAGGTGTCGACCATCCCGCGATCGCCCAGCGTCACCGTACGCGTCACCGGACGTGCGGCCGCGTCGTCCACGCCCGCGACCGCGTTATCGCCGCGGCCACCCGAACGGCCGAAGCCGCGCTGCGATTGCGCCGCCTGCTCCTGCGCCTGGCGCCCATCCGGCATGCCGGCGTTGACGCTGGCGTTGCCCAGCGCGATGCCGCTTTCGCTCATCATCTCGCGCAGGCGCGGCAGGGCGTTTTCGAGGGCCTGGCGGACTTCTTCCTGGTTGGCCGAGAAGGTCACGCTGGCCTGGTCGTTGCTGACCGACAGTACCACTTGCAGCGGGCCCAGGTCCGGCGGGTTCAGGGTCAGAGACGCAGTCTGCTCTTCGCTGCCAAGCATGTAGACGACCTTCTGGCCGACCTGGTTTTCCCACTGGCTGGTGCCGACGCGGGCGCTCAGGCTTTCACCGGCCGCGGTGGCGGCTTCGGCCGCTTCCAGCATGGCCGGCTGGGCCATGGCGGCGGCCAGCGGCGAGGTATCGGACGCGCCCTTGGCCTGGGCCGTGGCCTGCAGCGCGGCTTCGCGCGCCTGCTGCAGCACCAGGTCGGCGGCTTCCAGCTGCGGCTTGACTTCGCCCTTGCCGGCGCCGGCGGCCAGCGCGGCGCGCAGATCGACACCTTCGGTGCCGGTGGCGGCGGTGTCGGTGCCGAGGTCGGCGCCGGCCGCTGCCAGCGCCGGGTTCTTGACCGTGGCCGCGCTGAACACCTTGCCCGATGCGGCGGCGCCGTCGGCGCCGGCGTCCTTGCTCACCGATTTCATGGCCGCCTGCAGCGCGGCCAGCTGGGCGTCGCCACGCTTGGCCTTGCCGCCGCCGAGGGCGTCGAAGGCCTGGCTGGGGGCACTGGTCTTGCCTTTGGCGGTGTCGGCGGCATCCTGGGCCGGCTGCTGCAGGCTGGCCATCAGGGCCAGCATCTCGGTGGCGGGGTCGGCCTTGGCGGCGCCGGCATCGTCGGCCTGGGCATCGTCGGCCTCGTCGGACGAGTGGCTGGCGTCGGCCGCCTCGGTTTTGCCGTCTTCGGCCTTGGCAGCCGGCGCGCTCGACGACGGCGCCCTGGCCTCGTCGGGCTGGGCCGGCTTGTCGGCCTGCTGCGGCTTGGCCGCTTCCGGCTTCGGCGCCGGGGCGGGTGCCGATGCGGCGGGCAGGGGCATGGCGGCCTGGCGCTCCACCATCTGGTTCGAGAGCATGGTGCCGAACTGGCTGCCGTCGCTGTCGTTCGGAGCGTTGCGCGCAGGCGCCTTGCTGTTGTTGGTGCCGGAGGTCGACAGGGTCGACAGGAGATTGGTTTGCATGGTCGCTATCGTGTTGAGTCAGCGTTGATTCGTAAGCTTGGATGCGTCAGCCGCTGCGGCGCGCCGAGCGGGCCGCAAAGTCGTCCATCATTTTCTGGTCGCGCTTGTTGTCGAGTGCCAGTGCCTGGGCCGCGGCGCGTTCGGTCAGGGTGCGGTAGGACAGGCGTTTGCGTTCGCTCTCCTGCCAGGCCTTTCTTTCCATCTCCGCCTTGAACTCGGCATGCTTGATCACTTCCTTCTGGCCGTTGACCGCGGTTTCCAGCTTGGCCAGGAAGGCAACGAAGTTCTGGTAGGCGAAGGGCGTGATGCCGGCCTGCTGGGCCGCCTCCAGCTTCCTGGCGTAGTCGTCGCGGTAGCCGTTCAGCATCTGCAGTTTCTGTTCGCCGTCTTCGACCGCCTTCAGGGCCGCACCCAGCTTCTTGGCGCGGCGGTCCGATTCGCGCTGGGCGAGGTCGATGAGGGTGTCGAGTGCGGAGGTGATGGCCATGATGGGTCACAGTATATCGATGAGCCGTGCAAGCCAATCAGCCGAACAGAGAGGTCAATTCCCCCAAGCTCTGCAGCATGTTGGTGTTGTCGTGGATTTCCTGGCACAGGAAAGTCTCGATCCGGTCGTGCAGCTGGATCGCCTTGTCCAGCACCGGGTCCGAGCCGGCGGCATAGGCGCCCACCGTGATCAGGTCGCGCGAACGCTCGTAGCGCGAGTACAGCTGCTTGAGCTGGCGCGCCGCCATCTGGTGCTCGCGCGAGGTGATGTTGTGCATCGCGCGCGAGATCGATTGTTCGATGTCGATGGCCGGGTAGTGGCCCGCTTCGGCGAGGCGCCGGTTCAGCACGATGTGGCCGTCCAGGATACCGCGCGCGGCGTCGGCGATCGGGTCTTGCTGGTCGTCGCCCTCGGACAGCACGGTATAAAAGGCAGTGATCGAGCCGCCGCCTTCGTGGCCGTTGCCGGCGCGTTCCACCAGCACCGGCAGCCTGGCGAACACCGAGGGCGGATAGCCCTTGGTGGCCGGCGGTTCGCCGATGGCCAGTGCGATCTCGCGCTGGGCCTGGGCATAGCGGGTCAGCGAATCCATGATCAGCATGACGCTCTTGCCTTCGTCGCGGAAGTGCTCGGCGATGGCCGTGGCATAGGCCGCGCCCTGCATGCGCAGCAGCGGCGGCGAGTCGGCCGGCGCCGCCACCACGGCGGAGCGGGCCAGGCCTTCCGGTCCCAGGATCTGTTCGATGAATTCCTTGACCTCGCGTCCGCGTTCGCCGATCAGGCCGACCACGATCACGTCGGCCGTGGTGTAGCGCGCGATCATCCCCAGCAGCACCGACTTGCCGACGCCGGTACCGGCGAACAGGCCGAGACGCTGGCCGCGGCCCACCGTCAGCATGGCGTTGATGGCGCGCACGCCGACGTCCAGGGTTTCCGAGATCGGCGCGCGGTCGAGCGGGTTGATCGGGCGCGCGTTGAGCGGGCCGACCTCGCTGGTATCGAGCGGGCCCTTGCCGTCCAGCGGGCGGCCGGCGCCATCCACCACGCGTCCCAGCAGGCCCCAGCCCACCGGCAGGTGGCGCGCGCGGTCTTCGGGGCGGCGGCGCGGGTGATCCACGCTGCCGGGTTTCGGCACGCTCGGTTCGTTCGGATACACGCGGGTGCCGGGCACCACGCCTTCGACGTCGCTGTGCGGCATCAGGAACAGGCGCTCGCCTTCGAAGCCGACCACTTCGGCGTCGATGCGGGTACCGTTGGCAATGGGGATGCTGCAGGCGCTGCCCACCGGCAGCTTGAGGCCGACGCATTCCATCACCAGGCCGGCCACGCGCGTGACGCGACCCGAGACCTGCATCGGCTCGACGAAATCGAGCAGGTTGCCGCAATCCTTCAGGTAAGACTTCCAGCGCGCGGTATGCGGGTCGATGGTCGGATCCATATCAGGCAAGCCAGTCCAGGTCCTTGCCCAGTGCCTGGGTCAGGCGCTGCCAGCGCGACGCGATCTGGGCGTCGATCTGGTTGCTGGCGGTGTCCACGCGGCAGCCTCCGCGCGCGATGGCCTCGTCGGCAACGATGCGCCAGCCGCTCTTTTCGAGTTCCGCGCCAATGCTGTCGCGGACGATCTGCGCGTCCTGCGGATGCAGGATCAACAGGGCCGGCTGCTGCAGCGAGGGCAGGTAGTCGACCGCCTGGCGCACCACCGGGATGATCAGCTCGGGGCGCACTTCGAAGGCGGTGCGCACCATGTTGCGGGCCAGGTGCAGGGCCAGTTCGAGTACCTCGTGCGAGATCGTCTCGTCGGCCGCGGTGACGGCGTCGCCGAACCTGGCGGCGATGTCCTGCAGGTGGGTCAGTTCACCGGCAGCTTCGGCACGGCCCTGGTCCAGGCCATCCTGGTAACCGCTGGCGTGGCCGGCGCTCACGCCTTCCGCATGGCCTTCGGCATAGCCTTCCTGGTGCGCGGCTTCGCGCATTGCCTCGATTTCCTCGACGGTCGGCATCGGGATCGCCGGCACCGATTCGGCTTCAGCGAGCGCAGCCGCCTGGGCTCGTGCCCTGGCAGCTGCGGCGAGCGAGGCTTCCATTTGCTGGGCCTCGGCTTCGCGGGCGGCGGCGCGCTGGGTCAGGGTGCTGGGGCGCTCGTCGCCGAACGAGGTCATTTCCCAGCGCTTGAAACCGGCCGCATTGTCCTTCGAGATGGCCATCAGACGAACGAATCCTCACCTTTGCCGCCCAGGACGATCTGGCCTTCATCGGACAGGCGGCGGACGATCTGCAAAATCTGCTTCTGCTGCGTTTCCACTTCGGACAGGCGCACCGGCCCTTTCGATTCCAGGTCTTCACGCATCATTTCGGCGGCACGTTGCGACATGTTCTTGAAAATCTTGTCGCGCAGGTCTTGCGAGGCGCCTTTCAGCGCGATGATCAGCATGTCGGACTGCACTTCGCGCAGCAGCAGCTGGATGCCGCGGTCGTCGATATCGATGACGTTGTCGAACACGAACATCTCGTCCATGATCTTCTGCGCCATGTCGTTGTCGTAGTTCTTGATGTTTTCCATCACCGAGCTTTCCTGCTCGCCGCTCATGAAGTTCAGGATCTCGGCCGCGGTGCGCACGCCGCCGAGCGACGATTTCTTGATGTGTTCATTGCCCGACAGGAGCTTGGTCAGCACGTCGTTCAGCTCGCGCAAGGCGGCGGGCTGCACGCCGTCCAGGGTGGCGATACGCAGCACCACGTCGTTGCGCAGGCGGTCCGTGAAGTGTGCCAGGATTTCGCAAGCCTGGTCGCGCTCCAGGTGGACCAGGATGGTGGCGATGATCTGCGGGTGCTCGTTGCGGATCAGTTCCGACACCGATTGCGAGTCCATCCACTTCAGGCTTTCGATGCCGGAAGCGTCCTTGCCGCCCAGGATGCGGTTGAGGAGCACCGCGGCCTTGTCGTCGCCCAGCGCCTTGGTCAGCACCTGGCGGATGTATTCGTCCGAATCCAGGCCGACGGTCGACTGCAGGTCGACACGCTCGCGGAATTCTGTCAGCACGGCCGTGACATCCTCGTGCTGCACCGCCTTCATCTGCGCCATCGCGCCGCCCAGCTTCAGCACTTCGCGCGGACCGAGGAAGCGCATCACTTCGGCCGCTTCGGCTTCGCCCAAGGCCAGCATCAGGATGGCCGCCTTGTTGACTGCGTCCTTGTCTTTGTCGCTCATTACTCAGCTCCCAACCATTCCTTGATTACGTTAGCCACGATACGCGGGTCATTCTGGGCCAGGGTCTTGGCCATGTCCAGACTGCTCTTGTAAATGATGACTCTCTTCTGGTCTTCCATTTCCTTCGCCACCCGGGCTTCTTCCGCCAGGTCGGGTTCCGGTTCGGCTTCCGGCTCTTCCGGTTCCGGCTCCGGCGGGATCTCGACCGCCTCGTCGAATTTCTTCATCACCGGCTTGAACAGCGGACGCAGGATGCGGTACCACAGGAAGGCAACGACCATCGCGATGAACAGGTACTTGGCGACGTCCTTCAGCAGCGGCAGGTTGCTCGGGTCCTTCCACCAGTCCGGGGCCTGCTCGTCCGGCTTGTCGACGCCGTCGAACGGGGCGTTGGTCACGTTCAGGGTGTCGCCGCGCGCCTGGCTGTAGCCCATCGCCTGCTTTACCAGCTCGTTGATCTGCGCGACTTCGGCGGTGGTGAGCGGCTTGACCACGACCTTGCCGGTCTTCGGATCGATGCTGCGGCGGTAGTTGACCACCACGCCCACGGTCAGGCGCTTGACGCCGCCCATCGGCTTCTGCTCGAAGCGCACAGTCTTGTCGACTTCGTAATTGGTGGTCGCATCCTTGCGGGTAGGTCCCGTGCTTTGCTGCTGGCCGGCGGCGCCGTTGGCACCCGGTGCGCCGCCTTCGATCGGCGCAGTGGCCACGCCCGGCGGCTGGTTCGACAGCGCGCCCGGAATGCCCGAGGGGTTGCCGCTGCCAGGACCGGTCGATTCCGAGGTCTGCTGGCTGCGGATCGCCTGCGGCTCCGGCGGCGAATTCGGCTTGTACATCTCGGCGGCGGTGTCGACCTGGGCGAAGTCCACTTCGGCGGTCGCTTCGGCGCGCACATTGTTCTGGCCGACCAGCGGGGCGATGATCGATTCGACCTGCTTGACGATGTTCTGCTGCAGGATGTCGACGTATTTCAGCTGGTTCGGGTCGAGCTGCTTGCCGTTCTTGCCGGCGGTGTCCGACAGCAGGGTGCCGTTCTGGTCGACCACGGTCACGTTGGAAGGGGTCAGTTCCGGCACCGACGACGCCACCAGGTGCACGATGGCCGACACCTGCGCCTGGTCCAGCGCGCGGCCCGGCTGCAGGTTGAGCAGGACCGAGGCGGTCGGGTTCTTCTGGTCGCGCACGAACACCGACGGCTTGGGCAGCGCCAGGTGCACGCGCGCCGAGCTCACGGCGGCCAGCGCCTGGATCGAGTTGGCCAGCTCGCCTTCCAGCGAACGCTGGTAATTCACCTGTTCGACAAACTGCGAGGTGCCCAGCTTCTGGTTCTCGAGCAGTTCGAAACCGACGTTGCCGGCGCGCGGCAGGCCTTGTGCAGCCAGCTTCAGGCGGATGCCGTGGACCTGGTCGGCCGGTACCAGGATCGCGCTGCCGCCGTCCGAAAATTTGTACTTGACGCCCATCTGGTCGAGCGAGGCGGTAATCGCGCCGCCGTCCTTGTCGCTGGTGTTGGAGAACAGCACCTTGTATTCAGGTGCCGAGCTCCACAGCCAGATCGCGGCGACGATTGCCAGCGCGATGGCGACCGCGCCGCCGATGACGACGCGTTTCCCCATTGGGGTTTCCCAAAACTTCGGCTTGTTGTCCGAGGCTTCGATATCGCTGTCGAGAACTTGTTCCGCAGTTGCCATGGTGGATGAGATGGGGATGAAATGATTGGCCGCCATTATGAAGCCGTGGGGCAACATTCAAATCCGGGAATAGGGGGATGTTTACCGTCCTGCTCGCAGCAAATAATGGCTGAGCGGCTGCTATTCTGGCAGCCTGAATCGAACCGCGGCCAGCCACATGGCCAGGCCGCAGGCATTCCGGAGCGAATATGAACATTGGTGGCATCGACAGCAGCCGCATCGAATCGATGATGGCGCAATTGAAGGCGGCGGCGCAAAAGCCGGCCGCGGCCCCTTCCATGGGGGCGAACGGGATCAGTGGCCTGAGCAACCCGTTCAAGGGCGTGGACGCGAGCGAATCGTCCAGCAAGGTCAGCTTTTCGGACGCGCTCAAGGCTTCCTTGCAAAACGTCAGCAGCACCCAGATCCAGGCCGAGCAGATGGGCCAGCGCTTCGCCGCCGGCGACGATTCGGTCAGCTTGTCCGACACCATGATCTCGATGCAGAAGGCGAGCATTGCCTTCCAGGCGACGGTGCAGGTGCGTAACAAGCTGGTGTCGGCTTATCATGACATCATGAACATGCAGGTGTGACGGCTTTCAGCAGCCCTTCGCTCTTCCACCATGCCGGCCATCGAGCGCCAGCGCCAAGCCAGCTCATTGCCGCGACCGCGGCCCGCCACCCGCGGCCGCTGCGTTCTTGCGTGACCAGCTTGCACATCCCTTCGTTCGCCATCCCGCGGCTTGCCGCTTTGTCCTTGCCCTCGCACTTGGCCTGTTCAAGACATGGTCTTGCGGCATCCACCCGTCCACCTCGCAAGGATGACAGCTTGACGTGGATAACTGCAGTGGATTTGACGTAGCGCAAAGTCCAACGAGCAACTGCCAAAAGTGCCAATACGCACGTCTTTATATGGCTGAACTTGCGCTATATTAAATCTGGCTTTGGCCAAAATCAGTACAAGACATTGCAAGTCAGCCAGGCAGTCTGCTTCGATTGCGCATCTTCTTTTAACAACATGATTCTCCGCCTCTACCAGGCACGCGGACAGGCTTCCGCACGCCTGGAAGAGCCATCCATGGAAAAAGGAGCAGTTACGCTATGTCCACCCCGTCCCCCATCCTCGTCCCTTCGAACACCCTGACCATCGTTAACGGCGCCTCGCCGACAGGTCAACCCACACCGCCGAATCGTTTCATCCTGTTTGGATCGCAATGGCTGAAGCTGCAGACCTATGTGTCGCAAGCGCTGCAGCTTCCCATCAATCTGGGCGACTTCAAGGAAAAGTACGGCGACTTCGCGAGCGCCGATATTCAGGGGAAAATCGAAGGCTGCATCAAGGCCTGCAAAACCGTCAACGGCCTGGCAGGCACCTTCGGCGATCCCACCGCACTCAAAGCCCAGATTCAGCGTAATCCTGCCTATCTGCAGAGCGTAACGCCGCCCACCGAAATCTATGGGCACGTGGTCTGGCTGGCCAACCAGATTCAGAATGCCGCCGGCACCTTCCAGATGACCTTCGGATCGCTGTCCGACATTCTGGCGCCAAGCGCGGGCACGCCCCAGCAGCGCGCGGATAACCTGAAGATGATCCTGACGGGGCAGGGCGGCCTGGCCTCGACCGCCGAGGACATGCGCACCAAGACCAACGCATTGATGACCAAGCTGCTCGATTTCGACAGCAAGATCTCTGCCGCGAACCAGGAAATCCAGGTGTATTCCGGCTCCAGCTCCTCGCTGCTCGCCGACGTGAACCAGATCATCGGCAAACTCAAGAGCGACATCGAAGAGACCCAGGCCTCGGCCGACAATGCCTACAAGAAGTGGCGCGACTACACTATTGCCGCCGTTACCACCTCCGTTGGCGTGATGATTCTGTCGGCGGGGCTGTTGTGGCCCTTGGCAGTGGGGCTGGCCGCGGGCCTGGGCACCGCGGCGGCCCTGGCGAAGGCGCAATACAACGCGCTGATGGATGAGGTCCACGCACTCGATGCCGACAGGCAGAAGAAGACACGGCTGGTGACCGACCTGACCGGCTTCAATTCGTCGATCGCCACGATTGCCCCGGCGCTGGGCGAATTCAAGGACAGCCTGCAAACGATCGAGGGCGTGTGGAACGACGTCGGCATGAACCTGGCCTACATCGTGAATAACTACAGCGTGGATCAGTTGAGCGACCTGTCCTGGGTCATGCAGACAATGAAGATTCTCGATGCCCAGAAAAAATGGGGCGACATCGCGGCGACAACCCAGCAATTCGCGCAAAACTCCCTGGTCAGTTATGACTTCAGCACCAGCTACGGCAGCAAGATCGCGGTGAACCAGTGATGTAAGCGGTGCCGGACTTGTTCGGGCGAGTCCGGCACTTTTTTCCTCGTATTTTTCTCTTGATCGAGCGCACTGTGAAGGGAAGGAGCGGCCATGAGCATTGACTGGAATTACCTGAACAAGCAAGACGAAGGCTTGCGCACGCTGAACGTGGAATACGATGCGGACGGCAAGACCGTCCTCGCCACGACGTTCTCCGGCCTGCAAGTGAAACTCTCCGAGTTGTCCCGCTACGCGCCCAGTGCGGGCGGATCGACCATGGCGGTGTGGGCGGATACCCTGATCGTCGACGACCCCACTTTCGACTGGCAGGCCAATATCATCGTCGCAAGGCAGATCGATCTGTCGATGCTGCGTGGCGCACCCATGCCGATACGCGTTCCGGAACACGGCAAGACCAGTGTCTGCGAGATGCTCGTCGGGGAATCCATCGGTGATGTGCCCTTCCAGTTGACCACCACCGCGAATCCGGGCGGCGCCAGCGAATTCACGGTGCCGGTTTCCGTCGCTCCCCCGCGCATCGCCTATTTCATTGTCGATCCGGATGGCAGCAGCAAACATCAAATCAGGGACGATGGCGCGGAACTGGGCGATCTGCTGTGCCGGCCATGGGCGCTCAACAGCTTCCAGTCGAGTTTCCTGGCGGCGTCCGCCTTGATGGATTCCCCGGACCAGGACGATGTCGCAGAAGCGCGTGCCATGCTGAACTGGATCGTTTCCTGCATTCGCGCGCTGGGGCCGGCGAGCGGCAAACTGGCGGCGCAACTGAACGAATTGTACGGCCAGGCCGCCGCCCTGCTGGTCACGCTCAATGTCGCGTCCGGCGCGAAATACGTGCCGGTGCTGTCGGCCGATTTCTATAACCAGCAAGCGGGGAAATTACTGGATGCGCTGCAGGTCTACGAAAGCAATCTGGCGACGCTGCAGGTCCAGGACGATATCAAGACGGCGCTTGCACAGGTCAGCGCAACGCTTGCAAGCGTCGCACAGGATGAACAGACGCCCTTGCAGGCCGACTTCGACAACCTCGCGGGCAGCATCGCCAACCTGAAGGAAAGCGTGTATCGGCTGCAGCTCCAGTTCGGCCTGCAGGATATCGACGCCGGGACCCGCTATGTCATGCTGAAGGATGCGGCGGCCTCCGACCAGATCAATCGCTTCCTGGAAGCCTGCTTCAATTTCGCGGTCAATGTGGTCAAGACCGGTATCGCCATCGGTGGCATGGTGGCAACCGGCGGGGCCAGCGCGGCCGGCGGTGCCGCTGCCGGCGGCGGCAAAGGGGACGGCGAAGGAGAGGGGCCGGGCAGCGTGCTGGAGCCCTTGGCGGGGGCGCTGAAGGATGCTTATGCGGCGATCATGATCGCCAGCGAGGAGTTCCCGGCGAGCGCGCTGCCGGCGCAGGCGAAAGCATTAATGGAAGTGCAGTCGCAGCTGATGACTTCCTTCGTCACCGGTTCGGCCGTATGGGATGCGGTCTCCAGCGGCAAACTGGCCCAGCTGCCCGATACGCTTGGCGCCGTCGCGATCGATCCTGGCCTGGCGTGGGACAACTACATGGTCGAGGCGGAGAACCAGCTTGCGAACATGTCGGTCTTGTTTGGCGGCAGGGGCGCATCGGGCGAGGTGCAAATGGCTGCCAACAACTATCTGGCCAGCCTCAAGATTCTGGCGCAATACGGGAAAGCGATCAATGCCAAGTTCGTCGTCTACACCGAGCAACTGTCGCGTGCGATTGTCGTGAAGGCGCAGATCGCCGCCGCCGGTGAGGTGCAGGCGCGTTGGCAGGCGCTGCTGGCGACGGCCCGCACCGACCAGGAGCGGCTTGCCGCGCTCAAGGGCCTGATCAAGCGACGTGCCGACGCCATTACACGTTCGCTCTTCGCGGCCTGGCGCAACTATCGCAACGCGTATTTCTACATGTATTTCGAGGAGCCTGCCGGCGCGATCCGGCTGGACATGAACGCTGCCCAGCTCAGGGATGCGTTTGCGACCGTTTCGATGGGGACGGCGGGCCTGCTTGGCGACGGCCCCGACAGCCGCAAGGTGCGCCTGCCGCAGGAGAATGTGGCGGTCTCCTTCAGTTTCGACATCATCAGGCAGGGCGGGGAAAAGGGCGGCAAGGATGCCGTCGCGCTTCTGGTGCCAGCCACGGAGGACAGCCCGGCATCGCTGAACTGGTGCATTCCCATTGGCGACGATCAATTGAAGGGCGTATTGCCGCAGGGAGGCAAGGTGGCGATCTGGATTTCCAGGGCTGAATTCCGGATCGACGGGGTGCAGGCGAACCGGCGCGGCAAGGTGATCATGAAGGTGGCGACCTCGGGTTCCTATGTGAATGGGTTCGGGCCCGCATCCGCGAAAGAATTCGTCAACAAGGGCATGGAGGCCGACTTTGCCTACGATGTGGCGAGCGGGACGGTGTATATCGGGTGGCAGATCCCGCCGGCTGTCTACATGACGCCCACGCCGTTCACGCAATGGTCCTTGCTGTTCGATCCGGATGGCGGCGATCCCAGCCATGCGAGCACACTGCGTGTGGATCTGACCGTCGCCTATCGTGCCCAAAAAAGCTGAAGGGGAAGAAGATGACGCAAGCGTATGAACCGGCAGGCACGGGCTTCGACGCCTTCCGCACTGCCTGGCACACCTTTTCGGCGTTCTTCGCCAGGACGGCATCCATTCCGCCGAGTGTGGCCGCGTTCGAGGCGAAGTACGTCCATGTGGACGACCCGTCGCTGGAACAGTTCGTGGTGAATTGCGATGCGGCGAACGCATGTGCGGCAGCCCTGGGCGATGGAGGGCGTCCACGGCAGCAGCTTGCCGATGCCGTGCTGGCAGAACTCATCGGTTTCGCCGCCGATACCAGGAGCGCTGCGGGCGTGTATTGCGCAACGCTGCAAAACCTGGAAGCGCTGCTCGCGCCTTCGGGCGGAAATCCCGTGCAGCGTGCCGACCATCTGAAAACGAGGCTGATCAACGACATCGTACCCCGGCTCGTCGGATTGAAGGCCGATGCGCTGATGCTGGATCGGCAGCTCGCGCCTTTGCAGGCGAGCTTGACGGCGGCGAACGAAGCCGTCAATCAAACGACATTGCTGAATACCGTGAACCAGCGTATCGGCTATCTGTCTGCCAAGCTGGCCAGCCGGCACGCCCAGCCTGCACCGGAGCAGCAACAGGAATATGCGCGCTTGCGTCAGTTCGTGAGCGATGTCGACAATATTTTTGCCGCCGGTACGGCCGCCGTCCTGGCTATTGCTTCGGTCAGGAGCGAGGTACAGGCGCTTGGCAAGCTGATGGGCGATACGCGCAGCCAGCTGATGAGCGTCTGTACCGCCGCGACGACCGAGCAACTGGCGGATTACCAGTGGGTCGCCAAGGCACTCGACATGCCGGCGTCCCTTGCTTCGTGGTCGGCTCTGCTGGACGACGCCAGTCGTTTTTCGCATGAGGAGAGCGCAACATGATGCAGTCCTCGCCGCTGCATCCATCCGTCCTGCTCATCGCCCTGGCGCTGCCGCTTTCGGTGTCCGCCCAAGGGGATGACTTTGCCCCCGCCAAGCTGGCGATCGTCGATTTGAAGCAGCTTCCGGCGTCCGTGGGCCGCTTGCAGACCCTCATCCAGGCTAGCTACTACGGACCCTTTGCCATTTCCGGCTCCTGCGACTACGACAAGCAGTGGTACTGTTTGGGCATGGGATGCAAGACCTTCAAGTGGGGGTGGACCTTCCCCGGCTTCACCTGGATCAAGGACTCGATGGCGTCAAGTTATGGCGAAGTGAGTTCGACAGCCCGGCAATTCGATAGCCGCTTCGCACCCGTCAAAGCCTGGATGCTCACCAGCCTGCCCCAGTTCAGCCAGTTGCTGGACAAGGAAAACGAGGTCATGGCCAATGCGGGTCGCATTGCAAGCGACCCGAATGCGTCGCAGGAAGACATCGCACGCGCCAAGGCGGACGTGCTGGCATCGCTGGACCGTATTGCAAACGGATTGCAGCCGGGAATACAGCAGCTTAATGAGGGCATTGCGAGCTTGTCCGACTTCAACAGCCAGCTGAATCGGCCGCTGCGCCAGGTCAGTGATTTACGCGGCGGCCTCGATCGGGTAATCACCGCCGACAAGCAACAGATGAACGCGACGCTGGGGAGCTATCCTTGCGGGGATGATGACGCGCGCGCCAAGTATGGGGGGATCGAGAGCCAGGTGACCAGCCAGTTCCAGAATGTGCAGGCCGCCGCCCAGACTTTCGGGGTGACCTCGCAAGCCGCGGACAACGATGTGTCGATCATCCTCGGTATCGTCCTTAATTTTCAGAACCGCTACCAGGGGATTTCCCAGGCATTGCGGCTGGCGCAGATATCGCCGGCAGGCGCCGTGCAACAGTTGCGTATCAATGTGGTGGCAGCGTCCTGGCGCGATTTCGCCCAGTATGTCATGAGGCAATTTCAATAGTTCCGCCATGCATGAGGGTGTCGCGCGCAGGCGGGAATCGTGCAGCGCTACGGGCGCAGTCGTTCCCGCGCCCGTAGCGCTGTCAGCCGCCGCGCCCGTAGACGATCCCATCGCCGCGCGCGCGGTGCAGGTTGCCCAGCGTGTCCTGGGGCGCCTCGTCGCGCTGCTGGCGCGGCACCTGCAGCACCGCGACCCGGTCGGCCAGCGCCGGCACCATCTTTTCAATGGCCACGTCGAGGGCCGCCATCATGCCGACCTTGACATCGCGCGCGGGCGTGACGGCCACCTGCAGGATGGCGGCCGCCACCCGGTGCGGGTCGAGCTGGGGCGTGGGCAGCTTGGGCTGGTGATCGAGGTAGTTGCGCGCCTTGTCCGGCAACGGCGTGTTGACGGCCGTCGGCTGGATCAGCGTGATCGAGACCGGGGCGCCATCGAGCTGTTCGACTTCGATGCGTAGCGCATCGGTGAAACCCTTGACGGCATGCTTGCTGGCCGAATACATGCCCTGCAGCGGCACCGCCACCTCGCTGGCTTCGCTGCCGACGTTGATGAGCGCGCCACCATGCCGGCGCACATGCGGCAGGGCCACCAGCGAACCGTGCACCATGCCCCAGAAATTCACGTCGAACAGGCGCCGGCTGTCGGCCTCCGCCACCTCGTCCAGCTTGCCGTAGATGGTGACCCCGGCCACGTTGGCCCAGGTATCGATGCGGCCGAAGCGTTCGATGGCGGCATCGGCGATGCGCTGCACCTGGTCGCGCTCGGCGACGTCGGCCACCACGTGGATCGCTTCGTGTCCCTGCTTCTCAAGCGTGGCGACGATGGCTTCCAGCACGTCCCCGCTGCGCGCCGCCAGCACCACCCGCGCCCCGGCCTTGGCAGCATCCTGGGCCGTGGCCAGGCCGATGCCGCTGGACGCGCCGGTGATCACGATGACTTGCTGGTTCAAGGGCTTCAGGGACGGCGACATCAAGGGCTCCGGTGAGTAGGTGATGACACCAACATAACAGGACCCCAGTCAGGCAGCGCCCGACAGCCGACCGAGCGCAATCAAACCGGGGTCGGCACCCAGTTTCTCAAATTCGGGGTCAGAGCAGATTGCCTCGACAATTCGGGGTCAGAGCTCAATTTCTGGAAATGTTTTTAAGGTAAAAAAAGGGCAAAGCCGCTATCGCCGCGCCCGGAAGGCGAAGCGATAGCGGCTTTATTTCACCAAAATTAATTGATTTGGAAAGTGCTCTGACCCCGAATTTGTGCTCTGACCCCGAAATCACACAAGGCCGGCCAGGCGGGCGTTGCGCTCCCGCTCGAGCTTGGTGATGTAGCGCTGCACCGCCGCCATGTTGCCGTGCGAGATGTCGATGAACTGGCAGCCCAGGCGGCGGCTGGTCTTGTTGTTCAGCAGCGTCATGTCGAGCGAGTTGCGGATTTGCAACGATGTCGTCACCGGGCCGATGTCCGGGACCTCGATGCGGCAGTTCGGGAAGGTGTCGCCGATCGTCGTGCCGAGCTGGTGCTTGTTGTCGAGCAGGGCGATGCCGCCGCAGCTGATGTCGGCCAGCGGCAGCACGATGACGCCGCCGCCCAGTGCCGGCGGCAGCGGGATGGTGGCGCGCACCGGGGTCGTCACCGGCGTCGCCATGCGGTAGAACTCGCGCCGCTGCAGGCGGATCAGCGTGGCGGGCAGGTCGGCGGCGAGGGCGATGCTGCCCTGATAGCGCGTCTCGTGCGTGCCTGTCAGGCTGAACAGGATGCGGATCTTGTCGAGCGAGGTTTCGCACATCACCTTGTCGGCGGCGACGATGCGCGCATTCTGTTCCTGGCTGACCGAGCGGTCGAGGATGACGGTGCCGCGCTCCGGATCGACCGCCAGCAGCGAGGTGACGCAGACGTCGGCCTCGCCCTTGACCAGCAGGCGTATCAGCTGGTTCTTGTCCGCGATCTGGCGCAGCAGCGCGACGATCTCCCTGCGCGACTCGACTTCGTAGTCGTGCCAGCTTTCCAACTCTGCTTCAGTGATTGCTTGCATCTGTTCCAACCGGGGCTTGGGGTGGGAGGAGTCGCGCCGTGTCGGGCGGGGGAGGGGCTTCTCCGCCGGACGATTGCGCTGACTCAATATAATATAGCCATGCCAATAGTTCGGCAATGGCGCGATACAGGCCAGGCGGAATCTGGCGGTCGAGATCCACCTCCATCAGCAGGGCCACGAGTTCTTTCGATTCGTGCACGAACACACCGGCCTCGCGCGCGCGGCCGATGATCTGTTCGGCGACCAGGCCCTGGCCCTTGGCCACGACCCGCGGTGCCGGTTCGCCGGCGCCATACGCCAGGGCGACGGCGTTCTGGCGCCTTGCCGCGGCCTTCTTATCCATCGGCCTGCCCATCCGGTGAGAGGGCCGCCGGCGCCGGCACCGTATGGATCGCCAGCGTCGACAGCGGCGTGCCGGCCGCATCCAGCGCCTGCTCCAGGCGCGCGCGCCCGGCCTGCATACGCTGGCCGGCGTCCTCGCTGGCCGCGTCCAGGCGGATGTGCAGCTGGTCGCCGGACAGCACCACGCGCGCCGCGATCTCGCCCAGGGCGCCGAAGCGCAGCGTCAGCCGGCTCTGCCAGGTGCCGCCGTCGGCATCGCCGCCGCCGGCAGCGCCATCCGGGGACTCGCGCTCGACCGGGTCGCGCTCGACCTCCCAGCGCATCTCCTGGCCCGGCCACAACTGGCCCTGCCAGGCGACGCGGGCCTGCTCGTGCGCGGTCAGTTGCATGTTGATGAACTGGGCGGTGGCCGGGTCCGCCGGGGACGGCATCCGTCCCTGCGCCTGCGGTTCCGCCGCCAGCTCGCTCATCGAGCGCGCGCCCTGGGCCCACTCGGCCACGTGCGATTCGTAGAACAGGCCGCTCTTGCCCATACCATCCTGCAGCGCGCCGGCGATGCGGGCGGCGTCCTGGCTGGCGGCATTCAGCAGCGGCGTGCGGCCGAGGGCGGCGGTGGCGGCGGTGTCCGCTTTCTGGGCGGTGGCGATGACGTCGCCGAGCGCCTTGCCGGCCGTGCTGATCGAGGTGTTGGCGTCGCTGGCGGCGCCGTTGCCGAGGCCGGCCACCGATCTGGTCTGGGCCAGCAGGGCCGAGGTGCGCATCAGCGCCGCCGCATCCTTGCCTTCCAGGTAAGCCAGCGCCGGCTGCGTGCCTGGCTGCGCACCTTCGCCCGGGGCCGGTCCGGCTTCGGCAAAGGCAGGCGTGCCCTGGCCCACCTGGAAGGTCGGGCGCGGGGAGATGGCGACCAGGGTCAGCGGCACCTGGGTGCCGACCTGGGCGTCAGCCGGCAGCGGCATGCGCGCCGCGGTGTCGTTGACGCGCACGATGAAGGAGCCATCGGGGAGTTTCGACAGCACTTCGGCCTGCATCGCCTGGCCGACCATGCCGGCAAAGGCGCGCTGGAAAGCTTGCTGGCGCGGATCGGCAACCGGCAGGATGGCTTGCGCGCGCGCCACCTGGGACAAGGGAATGGAATCGCGCGGCAGCATGGTTCAGTCGTACAGGCGGGTCGTGAAGCGGAAAATCAGATGCCGTAGGCGCGCGCGATGCGGCGTTCGGTACCCTTGTTGTTGATCATGGCCGACAGCTTGGCCATCCAGGGCTGGGTCAGGTCGCGGATCTGGCGGTCGGCCGCCAGCATCCGGCGGATCGCGTCGACCTTGCGGGTGCGCTCCTGGCCTGCCAGCGGCGCGTTGTCGCCGTCCGTCTTCAACTGGCGCACGCAGGCGGCGCACTGCTGCTCGAGCTGGACCAGGCGGTCCCAGTCGCTGGCGGTGGCGGCGGCCAGCATCTGGTCGGTGATGCCGACCATGGCTTCATACAGCGAGACGACTTCTTGTCCGTTCATCATGTGTCCAATCGTGATGTGGGCGTGCGCCATCTCAGGCGCTGACCAGGGTCGGGGCTTTCGGCATGGCCGTCGGGACCGCCATTGCTGCCGGCTGGTCGGCCTTGTCGCCGATCGCCACCCAGGCGCCGCGCAGGTCGGCCAGCAAGCCGTGGACTTCCTCGACGATGCGGGTATCGTTCTTGATGTTGGCCTCCAGCAGGCGGCGGGTCATGTAATCGTACAGCGCGTCCAGGTTGTCGGCGATCTCGCCGCCGGCGTTCTTGTCGAGCGAGGCGCGCAGGCCGTTGTCGATGATCGTGATGGCTTTCGAGATCGCCGAGCCCTTGGCCGGGATATTGCCGGCAGCCATGTTGACCTTGGCGCCGAGCAGGGCCGCCAGCGCGCCGTCGTACAGCATGATGATGAGCTTCAGCGGCGACGCCGAGGCGATACCGGTTTCCAGGCCCACGTTGGCGTAGGCATTGACGCCGCGTTTCATGGTTCCAAACATCGTTGATTCTCCAAAAAATCCAGGATCAGCTGTTCGCCGCGATCGCGGCGAGCTGCTGGGTCAGGTAACTTTGCGTGCTCTGCATCGACGTCAACAAGGTGTCGAGCGAGGTGAACTGGGCGCGGTAGCGCGCCTCGATCGCGGTCAGGCGATCGCTGAACTTGTCGCGCTGGTCGGCGACCGATTTGATGCTGACGTTCAGGCCGTCAGTCTTGCTTTGCAGGATGCTGTCCTTGCCGGTGAAGCTGGTGGACAGGTTGGTCAACTGGTAGGCGTAGCCTTGCGAGAAGGTCACGCTGCCGCGGTCGCCGATCTCGCCGCTCTTGATGGTGAGCTGGATGCCTTCCGCGTTGGAACCGGCGGCCGCGGTCAGCGACTGGCCGTTGCCGCTCGCGGCCACGCCGCCGATCGTGCCTTCGACGTCCGCGCCCTTGCTCGTCGTGGTATCGCCGAACAGGTCGCTGACCGGGCTGCCGGTGACCGAAGCCAGCGTCAGGTTCGACATTTCGCCGTATTTGCTCGAGGACAGCGTCAGCTTGCCGGACGCATCCACCTTCGCCTCCACCGCATCGCCGGCGCCCGAGAAGGTGCTGTTGCCGTTGATCGCCGCGCGCAGGACGGCGGCCAGCTGGGTGTTGTCGTAGGTACCGGCCGGTATCGTGATGTTCTGGACCTTGTTTTCGCTGGCCGGGTCGGTCTGGTTCAGGGTCACGGTCCAGGTCGTGTTGGCGGCGATCTTGGTCGCACCGTCCAGCACCTTGCTGCCGCTGACCGTGCCCTGGCTGGCCATCTTGGTGATGTTGACCGCGTAATCGCCGGGCTTGGTGGCGGCGGTCGACTTGTCGAAGCTGATGTTGCCGTCGCTGGCCTGGCCCATCGCCGCGAACAGGCCGCCGATGTCGCTGAAGTTGTTGCTGATGGCAGTGCTCAGCTTGCTCGAATCGACCGCCAGGCTGCCGTCCTTCTGGAACGAAATGCCGACCTGGCTCAGGTTGGTCAGCTTGCCGCCCAGGCCTTCGACCGATGTGGTGAGCTGGCGCCGCAGCTGCGACTGGATCGAACGCACCGCGGAGTCGCCCTGCAGCGCGCCGCCGGTCTTGGTACTGGCGTTGTAGCCGGTCAGGTTGGCGATGGTCGAGTTCAGCGTGTTGTAGGCCTTGACGAAGGCATTGATCGAGTCGGACACCGTGCTGGTGTCCTGCGACACGTTCAGCGTGGTGCTGCCGAGCGTGGACACGTTCAGGCTCACGCCCTGGATCGCATCCTCGACGGTCGTGCTCTTGCTGGTGACCTCGATGCCGTTCATGGTCAGCTTGGTATCCTGGGCGCCGCTGGTCTGGGTCAGGCCCTGGGCGCCGCCCGGATCGTAGCCCATCAGGGCGGCGATGGCGGCGTCGGGCGCCTGGTCGCCGTCGCCGCTGACGCCGATCTTCATGGCGGAACTGGCACCGGTCTTGTTCGAGGTGACCACCAGGTGGTAGGGATTGGCGCCGCCGTCGGAGACGATGGTCGCGGTCACGCCGATGTTGGCCTTGTTGATGGCATCGCGGATGCCTTGCAGCGACTGGTCCTTGGTGTCGAGGGTGACGGTGCCCATGTTCTGGGCGCCGTCCTGGGTGAAGCCGGCGCCGATGTAGCTGCCGTTGCTGCCGGCGGTCAGGCCGGCCAGCGATGGATTGTTGCCGCCGATGACGATCTGGCTGCCGTCGGCCGAGCTCAGGGTGACGCCCGCGGTGGCGGTGGCGGTCGAGCCGGTGTTCACGGCGCCCGGGCCGCTGTCGGACGCGCCGGCCAGGCCGATGCCGCCGTGGACCGTGCCGGTCACGTCTTCGTTGACGCTGATGTCCGAACCGTCGGCGGCCAGGAATTGCAGGTCGCCGTTGGCGGCCGAACCGGTGACGGTGATGTTGGCCGCCGCCAGCGCGTTCTTGGTGGCGGCGCTGGACAGGGCGGTGTCGATCGAGGCCGCGTTGACGGTCCCGCCAGCCTGGGCCGATGCCAGCTTGACGCCGCCGACCGTCAGCGTGTAGCTGCCGCCGTCCTCGACATCGACGTCGCCGAAGGTCTTGAACAGGTCGGCCGCGGTGGTCGCGGTGCCGGCCTTGGCGATGACGCCGGTGACGTCGCTTTCGTCGTTGATGACGTCGGCCAGTTCGCGCGCGCTGCGGGTGGTGCCGTTGGTGGAGATCGCGGTGCCATTGATGGTCAGCGAGCCGCTGGCGATGCCGGACGCGGCGACGCCCAGGCCGAGCGCGGTGCCGGCGCTGCCGAAGGTGCCGCCGCTGACGCTGCCGAAGGAAAACGTCAGCGTGGTCTTGGCGCCGGCGCCGATCATCGCGCTGGTGCTGGCCTTGCCGCCGCTGACCAGGCTCTGGGCCTGGGCCAGCTGGGTCACGTTGACCTTGTACTTGCCGGCGACCGCGCCGCTGCCGGTGGTGGCCGTCAGCACGTCTTTATTGCTGGAGTTGGTCGACAGCGCACTGAAGGTCGACGCTGAGTTCAGCGAGGTCAGTGCGCCCTGGAAGTTGCCGACAGCTGTGCCAACCTGGCCGTAGGCAGCCAGCTTGCTCTGGTAGCCGGCGGTCTTGGCGTCGTAGTTGTCGAGGGGAGCGGACTCCGCCGACATCAGCTTGCTGACCAGGCTGTCGACGTCGAGGCCCGATCCGATACCCGCTGAGCTAACTCCCATTTTGTTTCTCCCGTGAAAGCGATAATGTAAGTCATTAACGACAGAAGCAATTCGTACTTGAGAGCAGGAAAACCCGCTTAATTCTATTTAGTACGGCTGAGCGGACACGCGCTCATGAAAAAGGAAGGGGGAAACGAAAAAACCGCTGGCACCCGGCGGGCGGCAGCGGTTCGGATGGATGGGAAACGAGCTCAGGCGGTGTGGTCGATCAGCAGGCCGCGCATCCTGTCGATCGATTTCGCGATCTCGAGCGCTTCCTTGGACGGCATCTGGCGCACGACTTCCTTGGTGTCCTGGTCGATCACTTTCACGACGATGTGCTTGCTATCTTCGTCGATCGAGAATTCCAGGCTCTGGGACGAGGCCAGCATGGCATCGTTGATCTTCTTGAGCGCATCCGACACTTCCGCGCGCGAGGCGGGGGCGGCATCTGTAGCGGCGGTCACGGCAGCGGCGGCCTTCGTCGCTGTCGTTGGCTCGGCCGTGCCGGTGGCGCGGTCTTCCGGCCTGAGGCTGACGGGTGAACCGAGGGGCTGGACGTTCATAGGGTCTCCCTGACGAAAAATTCCCCGGCTGAATTTCTTCAGCCGAGGAATCACTTACTGCTTGTTACTTGACGTTGCCGGCGATTAGCCGCGCAGCAGCGACAGGACGCCGTTCGGCAGCGAGTTGGCCTGGGCAAGCATCGAGGTACCGGCCTGCTGCAGGATCTGGCCGCGGGTCATGTTCGCGGTTTCCGAAGCGAAGTCGGTGTCGGTGATGCGGCTCTTCGATGCCGACAGGTTCTCGGTGCTCGATTGCAGGTTCGAGATCGCCGAATCGAAGCGCGACTGCAGTGCGCCGAGCTGGGCGCGCTGGCCGTTGACCGAGGACAGGGCGGCGTCAGCCACCTTGATCGCCAGCTGGGCACCGTCGAAGGTGCTGATGTCGATCTTGGCGACCGAGTTCAGCTTCGACGCGCCTTTGGTACCGCCGCCGTCGAGTTTCATCTCGCTGCCGTCGACGACCGAGAAGCTTTGCTCCGAGTCCATCGTGATCTGGCCGTGGGTGACGCTTGGTTCGTCCTTGTCCAGGGTCAGCGGCGTGGTGGCGTTCGGCTTGCCATCGGCGCCGTAAGCCTGCACCTTGACGGTATTGCCGGTAGCCGAGGTGTTGGTCAGCTTGATGTCTTCGCCGTCGGCGTTGGTCAGCTTGATGCCCTTGTTGTCGGCATCGTATTGCGCGGTGACGCCGGTCTTGGCGGTTTGCGCATTGAAGGCGCTGATTGCCGAAGCGAAGGCGTCTGCGCCGGTGCCCTTGCCGGTCGAGAACGAGATGGTGACAGCGTCGTCAGCATCGGTGTTGTTCGAGTTCAGCGTCATGCTGAAGGACTTTTCCGAACCCGGGGTGATCAGGACGTCGGTCTTGGCACTGGCGGTCACGCCGGTGTCGCCGCTCACGCCGTTGATCTGGCTGGCGACCAGCTTGGCGCTGGAATCGTCGGCAATGGTGACGGTCTTCGAACCCTGGGAGCCGTTGACGGCCAGGTCGCCGCCGGTGTAGGCGCCGTCGGCGGTCGACTGCAGGGCATCGTTCGCCACGCGGTTGTCGCCGTAGGTGTTGGTCGTGAAGTTCGAGCCGGTCATCGAGATCAGCTGGCCAGCGTTGGCGCCGACCTGGAAGTTCGCGGTGCCCATCGAGCCGTCCAGCAGCTTGGTGCCGTTGAATTCGGTGGTGTTGGCGACGCGGTTCAGTTCCGAGGTCAGCTGGGTCACTTCGGTCTGCAGTGCCTTACGGTCGCTGGCCGAGTTCGACGAGTTCGACGATTGCACTGCCAGTTCGCGGATACGCTGCAGCATGTCGCCCGAGCTCGACAGGGCGCCTTCAGCGGTCTGTGCCATCGACACGCCGTCGTTGGCGTTGCGGGTCGCCTGGGTCATGCCCTTGATCTGCGAATTCATGCGGTCCGAAATGGCCAGACCGGCGGCGTCGTCTTTTGCGCTGTTGATACGCAGGCCCGACGACAGGCGCTGGATCGAGGTGTTGAGCGAGCTTTGCGACGTCGACAGGTTACGCTGGGCGTTCAGGGATGCAACGTTGGTATTGATTACGGATGCCATGGTGTTTCTCCACTTGGTCTTGCGGGGTGTGGCAACGTGCCACTGATTCGCTTTGGCCTGTCACGCTGTTCTGCGACATTCAAACCGCTGCTCTTGTTTGAGGTAACGTACCGGGCCCGGAAAACTTTATGGTCGTAAATAAGAAAATTTTCGACGGGCAACGTTTTATTCGGTAATGCAGGCTGCTTGGCGGCCAGTTTTTCGGGAACTTGAGGGCTGAAAAAATTATTTTTAGCCTCAATCGGCCACCTCCACCCGATTCTTGCCACTCTGCTTGGCCCGGTACATCGCCCGGTCCGCGCGCTGCATCAGGCTGGCCTGTTCCTCGTTCTGTTGTCGCAGCGCCACCCCGCACGAGAAGGTGATCAGCATCTTCTCGTTCTCGTGCAGGAAAAAGTGCTTGGTCAGCTCGCGCTGCACCCGCACCATTGCCGCCGAGGCGGATTCGACCGTCGTCTCGGGCAGCAGGATCAGGAATTCCTCGCCGCCGAAGCGGGCGATCACGTCCATCGAGCGCAGTGTGTCCTTGACCACCTTCACTAGGTGGCGCAGGGCGCTGTCGCCGACCAGGTGGCCGTAGGTGTCGTTCAGCTTCTTGAAGTTGTCGAGGTCGAGCAGGGCGACGCACATCGGGGTGCCGCGGCGGTCGGCGCGCGCGCTTTCGCGCTCGAACACGTCGTCCAGGCCGCGCCGGTTCAAGCTGCCGGTCAGCTGGTCTTCACGCACCAGCTCGCTCATGTGCTGCAGCTTGTTTTCCAGTTCGCGGATGCGCTTTTCGGCATCCTGCACTTCCTGGTGGGCAAGCAGCATGCGGTCGCGCGAGGCCAGCGCCTCGGCCTGCACGCTGCGGGTCTCGCTCAGCACCGCTTCCAGCACCTCATTGAATTCCTCGATGTTGGCGGCGCCGCGGATGCGATCGGAAAAACCGCCGATCTTTTCCTGGAAACTGCCGGTCGTGGCCGCCACCGAGCCGAGGCGGTCGATGAAGGTCATCATCATGTTCTTGACGGTGGCACGCACGTCGGCGATGCCGTGCCTGAGCTGGCCCTGCTTCAGGATCACGTCCTTCAGGCTGCGGGTGGCATCTTCCAGCGAGCGCGCGTCGAGCGGACCGGCGATCAGGTCCTGCACCGCGGCGATCTGGCCGCGCAGCCAGCTGTCGTCGTCGAGCAGCTCGCTGACGTTTTCCAGCAGCAGCTTGAACAGGCGCAGCAGCAATTCCTGCTGCTCGGCGGTGTCGCCGCGCTTCAGCTCGATCTGGTAGCACAATTCTTTCAGGCGCACCGCGATTTCCTGCAGCGCCTCCTCGTTGTGGGCCGCCTTGACGGCAGCGCCCAGCGCTTCCGCTTCGCCGGCCAGCGCCGGGGCGCCGGGCAGCAGCGCGGCGACCGCGAAAGTCAGCGTACGGCTCAGCAAATCGCGCAGCAGCTTGGCCTCGGCATCCTCGACGCCGAGCGCCAGCGCCGGGTGGGTATGGCGGCGCAAATGCTTCTCCGCCAGCTGCGACAGCGCGCGCGCATAGCCATCCCAGTCGCGCTGCTTGACCGCGCGGTTGAAGCGCAGGCCGAACTCGGCCAGCTCGCCGGGCGTATCCGCCAGGCGGTGGGCAAAGGCGGAGAGCACGTTTTCGGGGCCGGGGTCGGCCTGGACTTGGGCCTGGACCGGCAGGGGCGCCGCGGCGTGGACGCCGGCGATCTCGTCATAGATGTCGCGGTAGGCGTCGGGCGTGGGCGCGATGCGGCGGGTGGCGAGGCGGCGGAAGGCTTCGCGGGCAATCTCCGCCGGATTCATGGCAGGGTTGGCGGGTTGACTCGGATTGGACATGGACAGGGATTAACGCAAGTTGCTGCATGGAATAATTATCCCTGCCATCTTATCCATATTTGATGGTTTTGATCAGTGGAACAGTCGCCGAAATACCGCTTACTCCTGGCGACTGTCTTAACGAACCAACACTAATCGACCAAGCCGTTGCGGATTGCGTAATGCGTGAGCTCGGCGCTGGTCTTTAGTTTCATCTTCGTCAACAAGCGCGCCCGGTATTCGCTGATCGTCTTGACCGACAGCGAAAGTTCCAGGGCGATCTCGCTCACGGTCTTGCCGGAGGCGATCATGGTCAGCGTCTGGTATTCGCGGTCGGACAGGGCGTCGTGCACCGGCTTCTCGTGGTCCTCGCCAACCTGGGCCGCCAGCGCCTGGGCCAGCTGGGGGCTGACGTAGCGCTGCCCGGCGGCCACCTGGCGGATCGCATTCACCAGTTCGCGCGGCGCGCTCTGCTTGTTCAGGTAACCGGCGGCACCGGCGCGCAGCGAGCGGATCGCGTACTGGTCTTCGCGGTGCATCGACAGCATCAGCACCGCCAGTTCCGGTTTATCGCTCTTGATCTGTTTCAGCACCTCGATGCCGTTGCGGTCGGGCAGGGAAATGTCGAGCAGCAGCACGTTGCAGCGCGATTTGCGGAACAGCTTGACGGCATCCAGGCCGGTCTCGGCTTCGCCGGCGACGACGATGTCGCGCTGCTCGGCAAGGATCTGTTTCAGGCCTTCGCGCACGATGGCGTGGTCGTCTGCAATAAATACGCGGATGCTGGCTTTTTCACTCATGCTTCGGTGGATTCCGTATTCCTGGCCGGGGCCGGGGCGGCCAGCCTGATCTTGACGGCCACCATGGTGCCGCCCCCGGGCGCCGCCGACAAGCTCAAGGTGCCGCCGAGCGCGGCTGCCCGTTCGCTCATGCCGCGCAGGCCGAAGGATTGCGGCTTCAGGCGGTCGGTCGGGGTGATGCCGCGGCCATTATCGCAGATGCTCAGGATCAGACTCATTTGATGACGCTGGCGCTGGCGGCGCAGGCTGACCATGACCCGGGTCGCGCCGGCATGCTTGGCGATGTTGGTCAGGGCTTCCTGGAAGATGCGGAACAGGGCGCTGGCATGGTCTTGCGCCAGCGGGATCTCGCGCTCGGCACTGCGGAACACGCAGGCGACGCCGGATTGCTTTTCGAATTCACGCGCCTGCCACTCCAGCGCCGCCACGATGCCCAGGTCCAGGGTGCCGGGGCGCAGGTCGAGCGAGATCCGGTGCACGGCTTCGATGGTGCGGTCGACCAGGTGGTCGAGGTAATCGGCCTTTTCCACCAGCGCCGGGTCGTCCGGCAGGCGCGCGGCCAGCATCGCGAGTGCCATCTTGATCGCGGTGAGGTTGCCGCCCAGGTCGTCGTGGATCTCGCGCGCGATGCGGGTGCGCTCCTGTTCCTTCACCTGCTCGATGTGCTCGGTCAGCTCGGCCAGGCGGGCGCGCGAGCGGCGCGCCTCTTCCTGCTCCAGCTTGCTGGCCGTGATGTTGGTCATGATGCCGTCCCACTGCATGCCGCCGTCGGCCAGCGGCAGTGGCGTGGCGCGCAGGCTGATCCACTTGACGTCGCGCCAGGCCTCGATCCAGATGCGGCCTTCCCAGTTCCAGCCTTCGAGCGTGCTGCGCGAAGCCTGCATGCTGTCTTCGTAGCGCTTGCGGTCGTCGGCCAGGATCAGTGCCAGGAAGCGCTCCGGGTCTTGCTGCAGTTCGGTGACGCCCAGGCCAAGCAGGGCGGAGCAGCCTTCACTCAGGTAGGGGAAGGCGCCCCTGCCGTCGGCGTGCAGCACGAACTGGTAGACCAGGCCCGGCGTGTGGTTGACCACGGCGTTGAAGCGCGCCTGGTAGTCGGCCAGGGTCGGCGCAGGCAGGTCGGGATGGCTCATGGCTGTGCTCTTGTTATAGTGAGGAGGCATCAATCGGAGTCGGCACGGCGGCGGGCGCGCCATTGCACCACGAAACGGCGCAGTACGCGCGAGGCCGTGCTGGCATGGCGGCCGCCGAAATTGACCGCGGCGCGGACCCGCTGGCGGCGCCGCCTTTTCCAGCCGAGGCGGACGCTGCGCAACAGGCGCGCCGCCTCGGCGAAGGCGGCGCTGGCGCGCAGATAGGCAATGCAGCGTGTCTTCCAGAGCATGAACCAACCGTGGCAGCGCGCGAACCAGCCCACCGCCAGCAGCGTCGGCAGCGTCAGCGCATACAGCCGCGCCACCACCGCGGCGCCGCCGAGCTTGGCGACGACGATGGTGGTGATGCCGGAAGCGGCGTGGCCCTTGGCGATCGCGACCAGGGCCAGCAGCTTGACCGGCAGCAGCAACAGGCCGGGCAGCATGAAAGCGCACAGGGCGGCGTAGGGCGGCAGGGTGCGCACGCGCGCTTCCACCCATGCCAGCCCGGGCGCACGCCCGACCCAGGCGCCGAGGCGCAGGCCGAGCGTCCAGCACCATTCTTCCAGCAACAGCAGCAGGGCGGCGGCATGCACCAGCGGCGCAAACAGCCGGGTTCGTGGGGCGACTCGTGTCATGCCTCGAATAATACGGGAAAAGGTGCGGCGAGCTCGCCACGCTTTTCCCAATTCGGCGGCGCCAGGTTGGCAAGAAGACTAGAATAAGCCTTATGAATAAAGCATTTGTAAAAGAGTCCGACAACGAGGACGAGGAAGAAGCCCTTGCGCTCGCGCAGGCGATACCGGCCGGGTCCAAGAATTACATCACCCCGGCCGGCCACAAGGCGATCAAGGACGAGTTGCTGCAGCTGATCGACGTCGACCGGCCGGAAGTCGTGAAGGTGGTGCACTGGGCCGCCTCCAACGGCGACCGCTCCGAGAACGGCGACTACATCTACGGCAAGCGCCGCCTGCGCGAGATCGACCGCCGCATCCGCTTTCTCACCAAGCGCCTGGACTCGGCCTTCGTGGTCGATCCGTCCGTGCATTACGGTAACGACCAGGTCTTTTTCGGCGCCACCGTCGAGTACATGAACAAGGCCGGCGAAGAGCACACGGTCACCATCGTCGGCGTCGACGAGCTCGACCCGCTGCGCGGCAGGATCAGTTGGGTGTCGCCGGTGGCGCGCGCACTGACCAAGGCGCGCGAAGGGGAAGTGGTCACGCTGCAGACGCCGCAGGGCGTGGACGAGCTGGAAATCCTCAGCGTCAGCTACCCGGAGCCGATCGCCGACTGAGCGCAGTCTGCCTTACATGTCGGCTTTCATATATATGAGGTCCGGCCGGCACGGGCGCGCGCCGGCTGGTAAGATGAGCGGTCTCCTCGCTTCCCTTGATTACATGAACCGCTTCAACGAGCCGGCGGCGCACAGCGATGCACCGAGCGACCCGTCTGCCGACTCGCCGGCCGATGCCCTGGCGGCACTGCGCGCGGCCACTGGCAGCCGCCACCAGGCGCTCGACAGCGCGCTGCCGATCGGCGCGCCTGACGCTTCCCTGAACGATTACACCCGCCACCTGCGCATGCTGCAAGCCTGGCTGGCGCCGCTGCAAGCCTGGCTGTCCGGTTTCGGCGACGGCCCGCGCTTCGACCAGGCCGGCCGGCTGGCCTTGATCGATGCCGACTTGCGCGAGGCCGGCATGCCGGCCGCGGACGGCATCCCGGTTGCGCGCACGGATTGGCCGCAGGACGCGAGCCCGGCCTGGCGCTGGGGCGTGAGCTACGTGATCGAAGGTTCGCAGCTGGGCGGCGCTGTGCTCTACAAGCGCCTGGCCGAACGCCTGGCCCCGCATCCGCTGCGCTACCTGAAAGGCGGCGACGCCGGTCCCGGACCGCGCTGGCGCGCCTTCATGCAGGGGGTGCGCGAACAGGTGCGCACGCCGGACGAAATCCGCGACGCCTGTGCCGGCGCCTGCACCGCCTTCGACGCCATCCTGGTGCTGGCCCCGCACACGATCGCCCAAGCGGATGAGGCAACTGCAAAAAATAGTGCATAATTGATAATAAATACGAAGTAGTATACGTAGCGGCACACCTTGCCGTATCCCGGACGCCCGACCGCTCTTCCATGTAATGAGAATCCGCGCCTACCTGTTGATCATGATCGGGGCCATCATCCTGCCGGTCTCGATCTTTGCCGCCATCGCCCTGCAAACCCTGTTGCGTTCCGAACGCGAATCCGCGCTACAGGCGATGAGCCAGACCGCCAGCGCCACCGCGCTGCTGGTGGATTGCGAACTGAGTAGTGCCGAGGCGGCACTGCACGTACTGGCGCGCTCGCCGCACCTGGCGCACGGCGACATCGCCGGCTTCTACGAGCATGCGAAGTCCGCCGACCGCGGCGAGGGCGGCGGTACCATCCTGTTCGACGCCACGGGCCAGCAAGTCATCAACACGGTCGTGCCTTTGGGCACCAAACTGCCGCCGGCGCCGGATTACGTGCGCACGCGGACGCGCGAAGTCATCGACAGCCAGAAAACCGTGGTATCTGATTTGATCACGGGGGCGGTACAGCGCATTCCCGTTACCACGATTAATGTGCCTGTGTCCTTGTTTGGTGGGCATCGCTATGTGCTGGGTTCGGTGTTTGCGCCGGATTATTTTTCCACGCTGCTCGCGCGCCGCGCGCTCGCACCCAGCTGGCGGCTGTCGGTGATCGACCGCGGGGGCCGCTTCATCGCGCGGCCGAGCGAACCGGCGCGTCTCGGTAAGCCGGCCAACCCGGCGCTGGTCGCTGCGGCGGCCCAGTCAGAGCGTGGCCTGCTCCGCTTTACCACGCACGCTGGTGTCGATTCCTATCACGCCTTCATCCGTTCGCCGATGTCGGGCTGGACGGTGGCCGTCACCGTGCCGGCCGCCGAGATCGAAGGCGCCGCCCGCCATGCGGTGCTGCTGGCCGCGGCCGGCATGCTGGTGGCGCTGCTGTGCGCCACCTTTGCCGCCGCCTTCTTCGGCCGCCGCCTGATCGGTGCCATCGGCGCCGCGGCGCGCGCCGCCACCCGCCTCAGCGAGGGCGGCGGGCCGCGCCTGCCCGGCATGAGCGCGGGCATCGCCGAGTTCGACGAATTGCAGCGTTCGATCAGCGACGCCGGCGTCAAGCTGGCCCGCTCCGAGACCGAGCGCGCCAGCCTGCTCGAGCGCGAACAGCAGGCGCGCCGCCTGGCCGAAGACCAGGTGCGCATCCGCGACGATTTCCTCGCCATGCTGAGCCATGAGCTGCGCAATCCGCTGAGCGGCATCGTCGGCGCCACCCAGTTGCTGGGCCTGGAGACTGTGAATCCGGCTCAGAAACGCCATGCCCAGGACATCCTGCTGCGCCAGGGCAAGCACCTGACCCGCATCGTCGACGACCTGCTCGACCTGGCGCGACTGGCGCGCGGCAAGGTCAAGCTGGACATGCGGCCGGTCGAACTGGCGTCGGTGGTCGAGTCGGTGGTGGACGCGCTGCGCGTCGCCGGCCGCGTCGAACAACAACTGAGTTGCACCCTCACGCCGGCCTGGATCCGCGCCGACCGCACCCGCATCGAGCAGGTGGTCGGCAATCTCGTCACCAATGCCGTGAAATACACGCCGGCCCGGGGCAGCATCGACATCGTGCTGCGTGCCGTGGACGGCGAGGCCTGCCTGACCGTGCGCGATACCGGCGTGGGGATTGCCCCGGAACTGATGCCGACGCTGTTCGACACCTTCGTGCAGGGCGCGGTGGCGCTGGACCGGGCCCAGGGCGGTCTCGGCATCGGGCTGTCGCTGGTGCGCAGCCTGGCGAAGCTGCATGGCGGCAGCATCACCGCCGAGAGCGAAGGCAGCGGCAAGGGCAGCACCTTTACGTTGCGCCTGCCGCTGCGCAAGGACATGGAGAATGCGGCGCCGGGGTTGCCTGAGCCGGCACCTGAGCCGACGCCCACCGTGACCGCGCCGGCATCGGCGGTCTCCACGGTCCTGCTGATCGAGGATAACAACGACGCGCGCCATATGCTGGCCGCGCAGCTGGCGGCGGCCGGTCACCGGGTGTTCGAGGCAGACAACGGCGTCGACGGCATCGACCTGGCGCGGCGCGAGCGGCCCGACCTGGCCATCGTCGACATCGGCTTGCCGGGCATGAACGGCTACCAGATCGCCGCCCGCCTGCGCCGCGATCCGGCCACGCGCATGCTGCGCCTGGTGGCGCTGACCGGCTACGGCCAGGAAGCCGACCGCCAACTGGCGCTGAACGCCGGCTTCGATGCACACTTTGCCAAGCCGCTGCAGTTCGAGGCACTGGCCGGGATCCTGGCGGGTGCGTCTACCCAAGAATAATCGGCAGGGCCCAGGGTGGGCACGCGGTGCCCACCTTACGCCTTCGATTACCTGATCGGACCGAAGGCCGGCCGATCAGGTCCGTTCGCGCTCGACCCGGTTGACCCCCGCCACCCGCCGCAGGTTGCGGATCAGGTGCGCCAGATGCACACGGTCCTTGACCTGGATCGTGAAGCGCAGCTGGGTCATCATGTGTTCGTCGTCCTCGTCCATGCCGACATAGGTGATGTTGGCGTCGGACTCGCCGATTTCGGCGGCGACGCGGGCGAGTATGCCTTTTTCGTTGTTGATCAGCAGGCGGATGCGGCAATCGAAGCGGCGGTTCAGCTCGCTGCCCCATTGCACCGCGATCCACCGGTCCGGTTCCTTGGCCTGCAGGCGCTTGGCCTGCGAGCAGTCGGACGTGTGCACCACCAGGCCCTGGTCGCGGCGCAGCTGGCCGATGATCTGGTCGCCCGGAATCGGCAGGCAGCAGGGCGCCAGCTGTACGGACACGCCTTCGCTGCCGTAGATCGTGACCGGGTCGAGCTCGCCGCCGTTGCTGGCCTGGGCCGGCACGCTGTCGAGGTCGCCGCCCTGCAAGCCGAGGATATGGCGCGCCACCAGCGCCGGCATGCGCTTGCCGATGCCGAGGTCGGCGTACAGCTCGTCCATCGACTTGGCCGAGGATTCCGCCAGCAGGCGTTCGATGGTGCCCGTGCTCAGTTCGTGCTTGATGCCGAGCTGGCCCAGCGCCTGGCCCAGCAATTCCTGGCCCAGGTCCACCGATTCGTTCAGGTTGATCGTGCGCAGGTAGTGGCGGATCGCCGAGCGCGCCTTGCCGGTGCGCACGAAGCTGAGCCAGGTCGGGCTCGGGCGCGAATTCGGGTCGGTTTCGATCTCGACGATATCGCCGTTGTGCAATTCCGTGCGCAGCTGGGCCGGCTCGTTGTTGATCTTCACCGAGACCGTGTGGTCGCCGATGCCGGTGTGGATACTGTAGGCAAAGTCGAGCGGGGTGGCGCCGCGCGGCAGGGCGATGATCTTGGATTTCGGCGTGAACACATAAACCGAATCCGGGAACAGGTCGACCTTGACGTGCTCGAGGAATTCGGCCGAGTCGCCGGTCTGCTGCTGGATGTCGAGCAGCGATTGCAGCCAGGCGTGGGTACGCTGCTGCAGGTCGGACATGTTCTGGTCGCCAGTCTTGTACAGCCAGTGCGCCGCCACGCCGCTTTCCGCGGTGCGGTGCATTTCCTGGGTGCGGATCTGGAATTCGACGGGGGTGCCGTAGGGGCCGATCAGGCTGGTGTGCAGCGACTGGTAGCCGTTGATCTTGCGGATGGCGATGTAATCCTTGAACTTGCCGGGCATCGGCTTGTACAGCCCGTGCAGGGTGCCGAGCGCCACGTAACAGTTCGGAATCGTGTCGACCACCACGCGGAAGCCGTACACGTCCAGCACCTGGGAAAACGACAGGTGTTTATTCCGCATCTTCTTGTAGATGCCGTAGAGCGTCTTTTCGCGGCCATAGACTTCGGCTTCGATGCCGGCCGTGGTCAGCGTGTTCTTGACCGCGTCCAGGATCTTCCTGACCACCTCGCGCCGGTTGCCGCGCGCCGCCTTGATCGCCTTCGACAGCGTCTTGTAGCGCAGCGGATACAGGTGCGAGAAGGACAGGTCCTGCAGCTCGCGGTAGATATCGTTCAGGCCGAGCCGGTGCGCGATCGGCACGTAGACTTCCATCGTCTCGCCGGCGATGCGGCGCTTTTTCGCCGGCACCATCACGCCCAGCGTGCGCATGTTGTGCAGGCGGTCGGCGAGCTTGATGAGGATGACGCGCACGTCCGACGCCATGGCCAGCAGCATCTTGCGGAAGTTTTCCGCCTGCGCCTCGACCACGCTCTGGAACTCGATCTTTTCCAGTTTCGACAAGCCGTCGACCAGGTTGGCGACCTGGGGGCCGAAGCGCTCGATCAGCTCTTCCTTCTTGACGTCCTGGTCTTCGATGACGTCGTGGAGGAGGGCGGCCATGATGGCTTGCGCGTCGAGTTTCCAGTCGGCGCAGATCTCGGCCACCGCGATCGGGTGCGAGATGTAGGGTTCGCCCGACTTGCGGACCTGGCCGAGGTGCATCTCGTCCGAGAAGCGGTAGGCTTCCTTGACGCGCTTGAGTTCGACGGGTGTGAGGTACTCGGCCAGCTTGTTGGCCAGGTGGGTGATCGACGCGACGCCGGGTGCAGGCGCAACTTCGGCTTCCGGCTTGCCGGCGGCGCGGCTGGGCCGGCCCGACTTGGTGGTGGTGCCTGCGTGGACGGAATCCGGGGGAGACAAGTTCATACTCTTTAAAATCAGCCGCTGTATGGGGACAGAATAACAGATTCAGGGGCTGGCGAAGCTAGCTGGGCTCAGGCGTGTACTATAAGTGCATCGTCCCCGCGGAGGCGGGGACCCATGCTGATCAATTTCGTTCAGCTCAGCATGGGTCCCGCCTGCGCGGGGACGACGGTGATGCATTGGGTTAGACCCAACTATTACATAGGCACTTTTTTCAGCATTTCCAGGCCAACCTTACCCGCAGCGATTTCACGCAGCGCGACGACGGTCGGCTTGTCCTTGGCTTCGACTTTCGGGGTGTGGCCCTGCAGCAGCTGGCGTGCGCGGTAGGTCGCGGCCAGGGTCAGCTGGAAACGGTTCGGAATGTTTTTCAGGCAATCTTCGATGGTGATGCGGGCCATGGTGTACTCCTAGAAAGATATATTTTCCGGATCAGAGCCCGGGGTTCGCGGGTGGGCTCTGACCCCGACTGATCATAAAGACGTGCGCCGTGCGGGACGGTCAGGACTGCTGTTGCTGTGCGTGGATTCCCAACTGGGCAAAGAGCGATGCATTGCGCGCCGCTTGTTGGGCGAAGCGGGATCGTGTCGCTTTGAAGATCGCCTGCAGTTCTGACAAGGCGACGTTAAACTCATCGTTGATGATAACATACTCGAAGTCCGGCGCGTGAGCAATCTCGCCGCCCGCCGCCAGCAGCCGGCGCGTGATGATGTGCGGTTCGTCGGTGCCGCGCTTGTTCAGGCGCTCTTCCAGCGCCGCGATCGACGGTGGCAGGATGAAGATGCCGGCCGCATGCGGGAACAGCTTCTTCACCTGGCGCGCACCCTGCCAGTCGATTTCCAGCAGGATGTCGGTGCCGTTCTTCATTTCTTGTTCCACGATCAGGCGGCTGGTGCCGTAGTAATTGCCGTGCACCTCAGCCCATTCCAGGAACTCGCCGCGGTCGGCGCGGGCGACGAAATCCTCGGCGTTGGTGAACTGGTAATGCACGCCATCCTGTTCGCCCGGCCGCGGCTGGCGCGTGGTGGTCGAGATCGACAGCTTGATGCCCGGTTCCTGTGCCAGCAGCGCATTGACCAGGGTCGATTTGCCGGCGCCGGACGGGGCGGCGACAATGAACAGGCTGCCGGAGAAGGCGTTGGTGAGCATGGTGGGTTCCTTTAATACGTGTTAGTCCGGTGTTATCGCTAATGCGTAATGCAATTGAACGCGTGGACGGAAAATACGCCCACCACATCCGGACGCGCGCGTCACGGATGTGGTGGGCGAGCCTTCCGTCCACGCGTTCAACACAGGCCCGATCAGAGCCAGTGTCATGGTTTATTCGAGGTTCTGCACCTGTTCGCGCATCTGCTCGATCAAGAGCTTGAGCTCCATCGACGCATCCGCCAATTCCTTCACCGACGCCTTCGCCCCCAGCGTATTCGCCTCGCGGTTCAATTCCTGCATCATGAAATCCAGGCGCTTGCCGACCTGGCCGCCTTTTTTCAGGATGTGGCGGGTTTCGTTCAGGTGGGCCGACAGGCGCGACAGTTCTTCCGAGACGTCGATACGGATGCCGTACAGGGTGACTTCCTGGCGGATGCGCTCGAAGACTTCCTGGCGCGTCAGCACGGTCGGGTTGCCGTGGCCGGCCAGGCCGAGGGCGTCCTGCATGCGCTCGATGGCTTTTTGCTGGAATTGCGAGATGACTTGCGGGATCAGCGGCGTGATGCGCTTGACGATGGCTTCCATCGAATCGATGCGCGACTGCAGCATCGTTTCCAGTGCCGCGCCTTCGCGGCGGCGGCTGTCGACGAAGGCGGCGACGGTTTTCGCGGTGAGGGCGGCGACGTCGGCCTGGAGCGACTCCTGGCCGATCTGGGCTTCCTCGATCACGCCGGGCCAGCGCAGCAGCTCGGCCACCGTCATCTGCGGCGCCGCGTTGAAATGCTGGCTTACTTCGTTCTGGAGGCGGGCGAGGTCGGCCAGCAGCGTCGCGTTGAGCGCCTGCGAGCCGGTGGCCGCCTTGCGGCCGAACGAGAGGCGGACCTCGACCTTGCCGCGGGTGATGGCGGCCATGATGGCGGCCCTCAGGTCCGGTTCCAGCGCGCGCAGATCGTCGTTGATACGGAACTGCAGGTCGAGGAAGCGCGAATTGACGCTCTTGATCTCGATCGTCAGCGTGCCGGCAGCCCCCTCGCTGGTGGCAACAGCGTAACCTGTCATGCTAGAAATGCTCAATGGAGTCCCCGGTTCCTGGAAGCCCTGGCAACCCGCGCCGTCGCGTCGGGGTGCCGAGCTTCCCTTTATTCTTTACAAACCCGTGATTTATCCACACAATCGCCGTGTTAAGCAAGGACTACTCGCACATGGCTGCACAAAATAATGCCCCCCTGCCCGATGGGCTGGAAATTGGCGGATATCGCATTGTAAAGAAAATTGCGTCCGGTGGGTTCAGTATTGTTTATCTTGCATATGATGGCGACGGCAATGCCGTGGCGATCAAGGAATACCTGCCCAGCGCCCTGGCGCTGCGCCAGCCGGGCGAGCTGGCCCCCAGCATCGCGCGCCCCAACCTGCCGGTGTTCCGTATCGGCCTGAAGTGCTTTTTCGAAGAGGGCAGGGCGCTGGCGCGCATCGTCCACCCGAACGTGGTGCGCGTACTGAATTTCTTCCGCGCCAACGATACCGTGTACATGGTGATGGCCTATGAATCCGGCCATGCGCTGCAGGAGATCGTGGCGCGCCATGCCGCCAAGGGCAGCCGCACCCGGGAAAGCTTCATCCGCCAGGTATTCGCCGGCGTCTGCGGCGGCCTGCGCGAAGTCCACGCCAACAAGCTGCTGCACCTCGACCTGAAGCCGGCCAACATCTACCTGCGCACCGACGGCACGCCGATCCTGCTCGATTTCGGCGCGGCGCGCCAGACCATCAACAGCGACTCGCCGGCGCTGGCACCGATGTACACGCCCGGTTTCGCGGCGCCCGAGCTCTACTCGAAGGCGACGCCGCTCGGTCCGTGGACCGACATTTACAGCATCGGCGCCGCCATCTACGCCTGCATGACGGGCACGCCGCCCCAGCCGGCGGACGCGCGCCGCGTCGAGGATAAAATGGGCGCCCAGTTTGCGCGCCTGGAAGCGGCGCGCGATTATTCGCCGGCGCTCGTCACCATGGTGCGCGCCTGCCTGGCGATGGATCCGCTGGCGCGCCCGCAAAGCGTGTTCGCGGTACAGAAGATATTGAAGGAAGGCGCCGCCGCCGCGCCCCAACTTGCCGCGGATGCGGATAACCCCGTGCCGGAGGCACGGTCGGGCTGGCGCGGCCTGGCCGCACGCCTGGGCGCTTTCGGCCCGGGCCGCGCCCGGCGCAAGGTCTGACTTTTCGGAGATCTCGATGCAATTTTCCGTCTACCAGCAAAGCCACATCGGCGGACGCAAGGTCAACCAGGACCGCATGGGCTACAGCTACACGCGCGACGCGCTGCTGCTGGTGCTGGCCGACGGCATGGGCGGCCACGAGCGCGGCGAGGTCGCCGCCACCATCGCCCTGCAGACCCTGTCGGCGCTGTTCCGCGCCCAGGCCACCCCTTACGTGAAAAAGCCGGAGCGCTTCCTGGAAGAGGCTTTCCAGCAGGCCCACGTGGATATCCTGCGCTATGCCGCCGGACGCGGCCTGCCGGAAACGCCGCGCACCACCATCGTCGCCTGCCTGGTGCAGCATAACTGCGCGGTGTGGGCGCATTGCGGCGATTCGCGGCTGTACTGGGTGCGCCGCGGCCAGGTGCTGGCGCGTACGCGCGACCACTCGCACATCGAGCACCTGATCGCCAAGGGCCTGGCCGATCCGGCCGAACGCAATTCCCACCCCGACCGCAACAAGCTGTACAACTGCCTGGGCGCGTCGACCATGCCGCGCGTGGAGGTGTCGCGCCAGGCCGGCCTGGAGGCCGGCGACGTGCTGCTGCTGTGTTCCGACGGCCTGTGGGGCGTGCTTCCCGACACCGAGATCGTGCACCAGCTGTCCACCCACACCATCGTGCAGGCGGTGCCGGACATGATCGGCATGGCCACCGCGATCGCCGGCAACCGCGCCGACAACACCACGGCGCTGGCAATCCAGTGGCAGGGTGCCGGCGACGGCAGCGCCGGCGACGACAGCGTGGTTTCGACCCAGATGCTGTCCGAGGGCGAGGTCAGCACCCGCATGGACCATGCCGATGCCGAGCCAGCCCAGGACAGCGACTCCAGGGAAGCTGACCCCTTTAGCGAGGACGACATCGAAAAGGCGATCGCGGAAATCCGCGGCGCGATCGAGAAATCGTCCCAGCTACTCAAATGACAATCAAGGGAATCACATGAGCATTGCCACCCGCCCCAGCGGCCGCGCCGTCGACCAGCTGCGCGCCATGCGCCTGACCCGCGCCTACACCAAGCACGCCGAGGGCTCGGTGCTGATCGAATGCGGCGACACCAAGGTGATCTGCACCGCCAGCATCGAAGACAAGGTGCCGGGCTTCCTGAGGGGCAAAGGGCAGGGTTGGCTGACCGCGGAATACGGCATGCTGCCGCGCTCGACCCACTCGCGCATGGACCGTGAAGCCGCGCGCGGAAAGCAATCCGGCCGCACCCAGGAAATCCAGCGCCTGATTGGCCGCTCGCTGCGCGCCGCGTTCGACTTGCAGTCGTTCGGCGAGCGCACGCTGCACCTGGACTGCGACGTGATCCAGGCCGACGGCGGCACCCGCACGGCCTCGATCACCGGCGCCATGGTCGCCGCCTACGACGCCTTTTCGGGCCTGGTGGCGGCGGGCCTGATCCCGGCCGTGCCGGTACGTCACTTCGTGGCCGCGATCTCGGTCGGCGTGGTCGGCGGCGTGCCGCTGCTGGACCTCGATTACGTCGAGGATTCGGGCTGCGATACCGACATGAACGTGGTCATGACCGAGACCGGGCATTTCGTCGAGGTGCAGGGGACGGCGGAAGGGGCGGCGTTTGACCGGGCCGGGATGAACCGGCTGCTGAATCTGGCGGAGAAAGGGATCCAGGAGTTGGTGGGATTGCAGAAGCGGACCTTGGGCCTGGTCGCTTGACTTTTGCGGTGGTTGAAAGCGTTGCCGATCAAGACAACCACCCGGTCAGCCACGCCGGATGAAACGGCAACCCAGACAACCCGGCCATCCCATAAAACACCCCCACCCCAGTCGGCACCAGCGCCGCCAGGTACAGCCAGCGCTGCCGCGTCAGGGTGGTCACCGCCAGCAGCGACAAGGCCAGCGCCAGCGCGGCGTCGCTCAGGTCGAACTGGTCGTCGCGGTAGTTCAGCGCATCGTAGGTGGTTTGGTCCTGCTTGGCCTGGACCTGCACTTCATCCTTCTTCTTCGCCTGGCCGGCTTCCAGCGTTTCCAGCTCGCCGATGGCGGCATGGTAGCCGGCCTGCTCGGCGGCCGGACGTGACAGCGCGGCCAGGCGCAGCTGCAGCAGCGTGGTGTGGGCCTGTTCCTGGCGCAGGTTGCGCGCCTGGTAGAAGGCCCAGTGGTCGATCTTGTCGGCCTGGGCCTGCTGCATGGCCTGCACGATGTTGTCGTCCTTGACCTTGCAGACGCCCATGAAGGAGGCCAGCAGGGCCACGGTGAGGGCGACCTTGCGGTCCAGGCGGTTGTCGCCGGAAGGCGGGACGTCGTCGAGGATCTCGGTGGCTTCCATGGGGTCCTTATATCTGGTGCGCGTCGGGCACGTTCAAGATGCCGGTGCGGTAATCGTATTCATACAGTTCGCCGTAGCGCCCCCACTCGATCGCCACTTCCAGCATGCGCTTGGCCTGGGCGCTTTCCAGCGTGTCTTCCAGCAGGTTCAGGAAGGGTTCTTCGGGCAGGGTGCCGTCTGCTTCCTCTTCCAGCCGGCGGTGGATGCGCGCCGCCAGCGGCACGCGCTTGAGCAGCTGGCGGCCAAACAAGGCCTGGCGCTGGTCCTGGCTGGCCAGCGCATAGCGGCGGCCCAGCGGCGTCAGTGCGATGTCGCCGCTTTCCACCCGCGCCAGGCCGAGCAGGCCCAGGGCTTCGTAGACCGGGAACAGTTCCTCGTCCGGCAGCTCGCTGTCCTCGGACAGCCGCGGCAGGTCGGCGCGGCCATCGAAAGGCGCGCCTGCCAGCAGCTCGAGCACGCTCTCGATGCGGCCGACGTCGGCGTCCGGCAGGCGGTAATCGGGTGCGGCCTGGTGCGTGGCGCCGGCAGCGGGCGTGTGGGCCGGGCGCATCGTCATCAGCCCGTAGACTTCATCGACCAGGGCACGCACCGCCGCCGAATCGGCATCCCGCGGGCGCGGCAGGTCGATGCGGATTTCGTGGCGCACCCGGCCCGGATCGCTCCCCATGATCACGATGCGGTCGGCCATCATCACCGCTTCCTCGATGTTGTGCGACACCACCAGGATGCCGCGCGTCGGAATGCGCTTGCCGTCCCATAGGTCGAGGATGTCGCCGCGCAGGGTTTCGCCGGTCAGCACGTCGAGCGCGGAAAAGGCTTCGTCCATCAGCAGCACGTCGGGATGCGTCACCAGGGCGCGCGCGATGCCCACGCGCTGGCGCATGCCGCCCGACAGTTCGCGCGGCAGGGCGCTGCCGAAGCCGGACAGGCCGATCAGGTCGAGCATGGCGCCGGCACGCTCGCGCCGCTCGGCGGGCTTCACGCCTTGCGCTTCCAGGCCGAGCTCCACGTTCTGCTGCACCGTCAGCCAGGGAAACAGGGCGAAGGACTGGAACACCATCGCCACGCCGGGCAGCGGGCCGGCGATGGGGTGCCCGCGGTAGGCCGCCTGGCCGGCGTCCGGCGGCACCAGGCCGGCGATCATGCGCAGCAGCGTCGATTTGCCGGAGCCGGACTTGCCCAGCATGGCGACGATCTCGCCGTCGGCCAGGTGAAAATCGACGCCGTCGAGGATGGTGCGCGGCGCGCCGTCGGCGCTGCGGAAGGCTTTCGAGACGCCTTTCAGCTCTACCAGATTGCTCATTTCGTTCTCCTCGATTCAACGGCCGCGGTCTTCGGCCAGCAGGTACAGCCTGCGCCAGAAGAAGCGGTTCAATAGCATCACGAATACGCACATCACCCCGATGCCGAGGGCAATGCGGTGGAAGTCGCCGGCATCCGTCATCTGCTTGATGTAGCTGCCGAGGCCATCGGCGACCAGCGTGGTCTTGCCCCAGGTGACGTATTCCGCCACGATGCTGGCGTTCCAGGAACCGCCGCTGGCGGTGATGGCGCCGGTGATAAAGCTGGGGAACACGGCCGGCAGGTAGACCCGTTTCCATTTCAGCCAGCCCGTCAAGCCCAGGTTGTCGGCCGCCAGGCGCAGCTCGGTCGGCAGGGTGGAGGCGCCGGCCACCACGTTGAACAGGATGTACCACTGGGTGCCGAACACCATCAGGGGGCTGAGCCAGATGTTCGGGTTCAGGTGGAAATGCACCAGCGCGTAGACCACGATCGGGAACATCAGGTTGACCGGGAAGGCGGCCAGGAACTGGGCCAGTGCCTGCACCTTTTGCGCGTACACCGGACGCAGACCGATCCACACCGCCAGCGGCACCCATACCAGCGAAGCCAGGCCGATCAGCAGCATCACGCGCGCCAGGGTAATGCAGCCCAGGCCCAGCACCCGCAGCGTTTCGCCCCAGCCAACCTGCGCATGGATGAACATCAGGAAGCGCCAGGCGCCGAGCACTGCCAGCAGCAGCAGGAGGGCGTCGACCGTGCGTGGGCTCAGCCCGAAGCGTGCCCGCGCCGGCGCCGGCGCCGCAACATCCGGCGACAACGCGAACCAGCCCAGCGTGCGCCCCAGCAGTGCCCAGACGCGTTCGGTGAAGGCGCGGATCCAGACGCTGCGCCGGCCCCAGTCCAGCAGCCAGGATTGCTGGGCGTGTTCGCCTTGCGATTCCTCGAAGCGGAATTTGTCGGCCCAGGCCAGCAGCGGGCGGAAGAACAGCTGATCGTACAGCAGGATGCCGGCGAACATGGCGCCGATCGCCCAGGCGATCGCGCTGCCGTTCTTCTGCTCGATCGCCACTGCGATCCAGGCGCCGATGCCGGGCAGTTTGATGTCCTGGCCGGCCACCGAGATCGCTTCGGCCGCCACCAGGAAGAACCAGCCGCCGGACATCGACATCATCATGTTCCACAGCAGTGCCGGCATGGCGTAAGGCAGTTCCAGGCGCCAGAAGCGCTGCCAGGCCGACAGGCGGAACACGCGCGCCGCCTCCGCCAGTTCCGGCGGGATCGTCTTCATCGACTGGTACAGGCTGAAGGCCATGTTCCAGGCTTGCGAGGTAAAAATCGCGAACACGGCGGCGCATTCGACCCCGAACAGCTTACCTGGGAAAAGGGCGATGAAGGGGGCAATGGCGATCGCCTGAAAGCCGAGGATGGGCACCGACTGCAGCACGTCGAGCAGCGGCACCAGCACTTTTTCGGCGGCGCGCCAGCGCGTGGCCACCACCGCGAAGGCGAAGGTAAACAGCAGCGCGCAGCCGAGCGCCGCAAACATGCGCAGGATGGTGCGCAGCAGGTAGTAGGGCAGCCAGGCCGGATCCAGTGCGATGGGCGTGGCCTGGCCGAGTACGAAGGGACGGGTCATCTGCATGGCGCCGTAGGCCGTCAGGGCCAGCAGCGCCAGGACCAGCGGCAGCAAGGCCCAGTCCCAGCGGTTGGGCGTGGTGCTCAGGAACGAGCGACCGGTGCGGCCCGGGGTGAAAAGTTCGAACATTGGTACTCCGTCGGGTGAACGGGATACCTTTCATTCGCGCCTGCGATGTGTTTCGATTGTCGTGACGATACGGAGTCCGTCATCTTGCCCGGCAAGACGACGGCGGGAGCGAGCCTGCCTTAGCCTGCCGAAGCGGGACCGGCGCAAGGCCGGCAACAACTGCCACTCGAACAAGTGCCCACGAAAGGACTCCATGAAATCAAAAAAATCATCATAGAAGAGTTTTCCGCAACGCACCATTACCACTTGGAAAGGTGTGTTCGGAAACAACGGGACGCATCTAATCATTACCCGATCGTAATATTTGCATCGGCACGGCGCACCTATACTGGATCGCGTTTCTTCCTCAGTTTCCTCTTCCTCATCCACGACCCGAGCCCCATGCACGACCTCGCCGACATCGCCGATTGGCTGCAAACCAACGCCATCCACCACGCTTCCGCCGTCCACGACACCTTGCCGGACCCGGTATTCCGCGTCAACGGCGAAGCCGCCGTGTCGTTCAGCACGAATAACTACCTGGCGCTGGCGAACCACCCGCGCCTGGTGGATGCGGCCAAGGCCGGCCTGGAACGCTACGGCGTCGGCAACTGCGAATCGCGCCTGCTGGGCGGCGATTTGCCGGTCTACCGCGAACTCGAGCGGCGCCTGGGCGCGCTCAAGCACAAGACCGATGCCGTGCTGTTCGTGACCGGCTATATAACCAACATCGGCGTGCTGTCCACGCTGGTGAAGGCCGGGCTGCTGGCGCGCCTGCACGGCTTCCGTCCGAAAAAGCGCCGCAAGTACGCCTACTTCACCGACGAGTACAACCACATCAGCATCCGCGAAGGCATCCTGATGTCGGGCGCCGACAAGCACACCTACCGCCACGCCGACATGGATCACCTGGAATCCTTGTTGAAGGCGGCGGACGGCGTCAGCCCGATCATCGTCAGCGATGGCGTGTTCAGCATGGAAGGCACGATCGCGCCGCTGCCCGAGCTGACCTGCCTGGCCGAGAAGTACGGCGCCATCCTGTACATCGACGACGCCCATGCCACCGGCATCCTGGGCGCCAACGGCGGCGGCACCTCGGAGCACTTCGGCTGCTACAGCCCGACCATCATGCAGATGGGGACTTTGAGCAAGGCGCTCGGTGCGATCGGCGGCTTCGTCGCGCTGGAACGCGAGATGGCCGACGTGCTGCGCCTGACCAGTTCCGCCTACGGCTTCACCTGCCCGCCGCCGCCGGACCAGGCGAATGCGCTGCTGGCCGCGCTGGACCTGCTGCAAGAAGAACCGCAGCGGCGCGCGCGCCTGTGGGACAACCAGCGATATTTCGTCGGGCGCATGCGCCCGCTGGGCTACCAGCTCACCTCGACCGCGACGCCGATCGTGCCGGTGTTGATCGGCGATGCGGCGCAGTGCCAACGCTTCGCGGTGGCACTGCGTGGCGAGGGCATCCACGTCGACGCGATCCAGTTCCCGGCGGTGCCGGTGGGGCAGGCGCGCCTGCGCTTCATGCTCAACGCCGCCCACACCCGTGCCCAGATCGACCACGTGGTGGACGTGATGGCGCGCCTGGGCGCGAGCTTGTGATGCGGCCGCATGCTATAGTCGGCCGCGCCGTTCCCGAATCCGATATCGCCGAATCATGCCCAACTGCCTAGTCATCGAAGACGATGCCGAAACCCGCGACTACCTCGCCAGCGGCCTGCGTGCCGCCGGCTATGCGGTGGTCGCGGAAGACAACAGCGAGGCGGGCGCGCGCCGCCTGCTGGAGGCGCGCTGGGATGTGGTGGTGCTCGACCGCATGCTGCCGGGCCAGGTCGATGGCATCGGCGTGCTGGAACAGATGCGCGCCCGCGGCGATGGCACCCCGGTGCTGATCCTGTCGGCCCTGAACAGCGTCGACGAGCGCGTGCGCGGCCTGCGCGCCGGCAGCGACGACTATCTGACCAAACCCTTCGTGATGTCCGAGCTGCTGGCGCGCGTGGAAAACCTGTGCCGGCGCGCGGCCTGGTCGCGCGAGACCAGCATGCTGCAGGTGGCCGACATGCAGCTCGATCTGCGCACCATGCGCGTGACGCGCCACGGCAGCCCGATCGCACTGCAGCCGCGCGAATTCCGCCTGCTCGAATACCTGATGCGCCACGAAGGCCAGATCGTCACCCGCACCATGCTGCTGGAAGGCGTGTGGGAATACCGCTTCGACCCGCAGACCAACGTCATCGACGTCCAGATCAGCCGCCTGCGCAGCAAGATCGACAAGGACTTCAGCCCGCCGCTGATCCATACGGTGCGCGGCGCCGGCTATCTGCTCAGCGCTTCGCCTACGCATGGCGCCACGTCTTAGCCTGAGGGGCTCGATCGCCGCAAGGCTGGCGGTCGGCTACGGCCTGCTGGTGGCGGCCGCGATGGCGGCGCTGTCGGCGATCGTTTATTTCGGCACCGTGGGCGTGTTCGAGCGCGCCATCGACAACGAGATCCTGACTGCCCAGGCGCGCCTGTCGACGGCCTGGCGCGACGGCGGCCGCGCGGCGCTGGTGCGCGAGATCGACGCCCAGCTGCATGACCTGATCGACACCGACACCGAGATGGTGGGCCTGCTTGACGCCGGCGGGCGCCTGGTGGCCGGCAACCTTGGCAGCTGGGACGATGCGCGGCCGGCCGGCGCCACGGAGGTGGGCCGGCTGATGTCGGTGCGCCTGGCGCGCGGCGGCGTGCCGGTGTCGGTGCGCCTGGTCGCCACGCGCCTGGATGACGGCAGCCGGCTCGTGGTCGGGCGCGACCTGGTCGAGCTGGACGGGATCCGCAGCGTGGTCGAGCGCGCGCTGCTGCTCAGCGCCGCGGTCTCGATCCTGCTGGCCTTTTTCGGCGCCCAGCTGTTCCGCGCGCGCCTGGAAGCGCGCATCGGCGAGATCCGCCGCACCACGGCGCGCATCGCCGCCGGCGAGCTGTCCAGCCGCATCGGCGTGCAGGGCCGCGACGAATTCGCCCACCTGGGCCAGGACCTGAACCGCATGCTGGACCGCATCGAGGCGCTGATGGAAGGCGTGCGCCACGTATCGAACTCGATCGCCCACGACTTGCGCACGCCGCTGGGCCGGGTGCGCAACCGCCTCGATCGCGCGCTGCAAGCCTCGGTCGATCCGGATGCGCTGGTGCTGGATGCGCGCCTGGCGATCGAGGATATCGACGGCGTCATCTCGCTGTTCGACAAGCTGTTGCAGCTCGCGGCCTGGGAAGCGGGTGTGCGCGCCGGCAGTTTCGAAACGCTCGACCTGGCAGCCATCGCCCGGGACATGAGCGAGTTGTACGAGGCGGCGGCCGAAGAGCAGGGCCTGACCCTGCACTACCGGGGCGCCGCCGAGGCGCCGGTGGCCGGCGACCGCGACTTGCTGGCGAATGCCCTGGCCAGCCTGATCGACAATGCCATCAAATACGGACGCAGCGGCGGCCGCGTCGACGTGACGGTCGAGCAGCGCGAGGGCGCCGCGGTGCTGGCGGTGCGCGACTACGGCCCGGGCGTACCGCTGGAGGACATGGACAAGATCACGCGCCGCTTCTACCGCGTCGACCAGAGCCGCAATTTGCCGGGCAATGGCCTCGGGCTGGCGATCGTCGGCGCCATCGCCCAGCTGCACGGCGGCACGCTGGCCTTGCACGCTGCCGACCCTGGCTTCGAAGCCAGCATGCACTTTCCGGCGCAGCGGTAAAATACCGGCTTTACCTGCCGTCGCCAACCCATCATGACCCAACGCCTCATCCTCGCCTCCAATAACGCGGGCAAGCTCAAGGAATTCGCCCAGCTGCTGGCCCCGATCGGCTTCGCCCTGCATCCCCAGGGTGAATTCAATGTCCCGGAAGCCGAGGAGCCTTTCGGTACCTTTGTCGAAAACGCGCTGCAGAAGGCGCGCCACGCGTCGCGCCTGACCGGCTTGCCGGCCCTGGCCGACGATTCCGGCGTGTGCGTGAACGCCCTGGGCGGCGCGCCCGGCGTGTATTCGGCGCGCTATGCCGGCGAACCGAAGTTGGATGCCCGCAACAGCGAAAAGCTGATTGCCGACCTGGCCGCCCATGCCGACAAATCCGCCTATTATTATTGCGTGCTGGTCTACGTGCGCCATGCCGACGATCCGCAGCCGGTGATTGCCGACGGCGTCTGGCGCGGCCAGATCGTCGAGGAGGCCCGCGGCGAGGGCGGCTTCGGCTACGATCCGCACTTCCTGCTGCCGGAACTGGGCAAGACCGCGGCCGAGCTGGCGTCCTGCGATAAGAATGCAGTGTCGCACCGCGGACAGGCCTTGCGCGCCTTGGTGGAAAAGCTGAAATGATCCCGATTAAAGTAGCGACCGAGGTAAGGGAGCCATCTTCTCCTGCGACGGCTGCCCTGAAATACCTGCAGCCGGGTTCCCTGAACCTGGCGGCGCTGCCGCCGCTGTCGCTCTACATCCACTGGCCGTGGTGCGTGCGCAAGTGTCCCTACTGCGATTTCAATTCGCACGAGTCGAACGGTCCGATCCCGGAAACCGAATACCTGGACGCGCTGCGGGCCGACCTGGAAGCCTCGCTGCCGCTGATCTGGGGCCGCAAGATCCAGACCATCTTCATCGGCGGCGGCACGCCCAGCCTGATCTCGGCGGCGGGGCTGGAGCGCCTGATGTCGGACCTGCGCACCTTGCTGCCGCTGGCGCTGGACGCCGAGATCACGATGGAAGCCAACCCGGGCACCTTCGAGATCGAACGCTTCAAATCCTTCCGCGCCAGCGGCATCAACCGCCTGTCGATCGGGATCCAGAGCTTCAACGGGCGCCATTTGCAGGCGCTGGGCCGCATCCATGACGAGCGCGAAGCGCTGCGCGCGGTCGAGATCGCGCATACCTGCTTCGACAACTTCAACCTCGACCTGATGTACGCGCTGCCGGGCCAGACGCTGGCGGAGGCCCGCCAGGACCTCGACACGGCGCTGGCCTTTGCGCCGCCGCACCTGTCGCTGTACCACCTGACGATGGAACCGAACACGGTGTTCGCCAAGTACCCGCCGCAGCTGCCCAGCGACGACGAGAGCGCCGACATCCAGGACATGATCGCGCAGCAGACCGCCGCGGCGGGCTACCAGCATTACGAAGTGTCGGCCTACGCCCAGCCGGGCCGCCAGGCGCGCCACAACCTGAACTACTGGGAATTCGGCGACTACCTCGGCATCGGCGCCGGCGCGCACTCCAAGTTGTCCTTCCCGCACCGGGTGCTGCGCCAGGCGCGCTACAAGCAGCCGGCTTCCTTCATCGAGGCGGCAAAACGCGGCAACGCGGTGCACGAGGAACACGAGATCGGGCGCGACGAGATGGGTTTCGAGTTCATGCTCAACACCCTGCGCCTGACCGGCGGCTTCCATCCGAATCTGTTCGCGGAGCGCACCGGGATGACGATCAATGCGATCGACAAGGCGCTCGATGCGGCCGAGGCCAAGGGTTTGATTTATCGCGATTTCAAGCTGATCAAGCCGACCGAGCTGGGGCAGCGTTTCCTCAACGATTTGCAGGAGATGTTCCTGGGCGATTGAGCTTTTCGGTCAGGTCTGCGCCCCGGCCGCCAGTGCCCGGATCGTCCTGGCCAATCCATCGACCACCCGCGCCACGCTGTCGTAATCGAGCTTGTCCGGCGTATCCTGGGCCGTGTGGTAATACGGATAGCGCATGAAGGCGGTGTCCGTGATCATGATCGCCGGATAGCCGAAGCGGTTGTAGGAAGCGTGATCCGACAGGGTCACGCCCTGCACATAGGCCGGCGCCGCCAGCCCGCGCGCCGGAAAGTCGGAGGCCGCCTGGAAGGCCGACAGCGCATCCTGCACCAGACGCGAGGATTCCAGGGTGCCGACGAAGGCGATGAAATTGCCGGCGTCCGGGCGTCCGGTGTCGGGATAGCGCTTCTCGAGGCCGGGCGGCAGCTGCTGGCTGTGGCGCGCCTGCGAGTAATAGCCGATGGTTTCCAGGATCAGCGCGCCTTCCACGTGGTGGCCCTCGGCATGCAGCTGGCGCGCATGGCGCACGCTGCCCATTTCTTCTCCGCGGAACCAGGGTGGTTCCTCGTTCACGAAAAACACGAATTTCACTTCCGTGCCCTGGCTCGGCCGCAGCGATTTCAGCAGGCGCGCCAGTTCCAGCACGGCCGCGCTGCCGCTGCCGTTGTCGTTCGCGCCCGGCGCCCCCGGGGCCGAATCGTAATGGGCGCCGACGATGAAGATGCGCGCCGGCTTCGCGCCGGGTGCGACGTTGGCCACCGACACCTCGATGTTGCGCACCGTCTGCCCGCCGGCCTCGTAGGCCTGGCGCCGGATGCGGTAGCCCTCGCTCTCGAGCACGTTCTCGATGTAGCCGGCGGCCTGTTCCAGCGCCTGCGGCGTGGCCGTGTTGTGTTCCTGCGAGGCGATGGCCTCGACGTGGGTGCGCAGGCGCGCGGAGAGGGATGGATCGTGCATGGCCGCGCTCGGGTTGACGGTCGCCATCGCCAGCAACGCCAGCAGGATGATGGCGACGATGGCTTTCCAGTGGGTGCGGAAAAAAGATCGCATGGCGTCGTGGCGCGCCGCAAAAGGCGTACGCGCCGAAGTGGCCTTGCCCGGGCGCACGGATTCGCGCATGAAAAAAACCGGGACCGGCCTCGCAATTTCATCATACCGAAATCGCGGAACCGGCCCCGGTCGGGACCTTCAATCGTGCGCTGCCCGGACGAGCAGCGCACCGGGTCAAACAAGCATCAACGCGCCGCCGTGGCGGCCGGTGCCGGCTCGGTCCAGCCGCCGCCGAGCACGCGGTACAGCGTGACCTGGTTCTGCAGGCGCGCCAGGTTGGCTTCGATCGCCTGCTGCTGGGCGGTGAACAGCGAGCGCTGGGCGTCCAGCAGGTCGAGGTAGCTGGCCGTGCCGCTGCGGTAGCGCAGGTCGGACAGGTTGAAGCGGTCGGCTTCGGCTTGCGCCACGGCTTGCTGGGCGCGCAACTGCTCGCTGTAGGTGGCCTGGCCGGCCAGCGCGTCCGCCACTTCGCGGAACGCGGTCTGGATCGAGCGCTCGTACTGGGCCACCGCGATGTCGCGGCCGGCCTGCGCGCTTTCGACGCCGGCGCGGCGGGCGCCGAAGTCGAACAGCGGCAGGATCGCCTGCGGTGCGAAGGTCCAGCCCCACGAACCGGACTTGAACAGGTCGTGCAGCTGATTGCTGGCGCTGCCTGCGGTCCCGGTCAGGGAGATGTTCGGGAAGTAGTTCGCACGCGCGGCGCCGATGTTGGCGTTGGCCGCGACCAGCTGCTGCTCGGCCGAACGGATGTCCGGACGCGACGCCAGCAGGTCCGACGGCAGGCCGGCCGGCAGGTCGGGCAGGTTGGTGTTGGCCAGGGTCAGGCCTGGCGGCAGGTCATCCGGCAGCGGCTGGCCCACCAGCAGGGTCAGCAGGTTGATGTCCTGGGCGCGCTGGCGCTGGGCCTGGGCCAGCGTGGTGCGCGCCTGTTCCACCAGCGACACCGCCTGGTCCAGGTCGAGCTTGGACGAGACGCCGTTCTCGAAGCGCAGCTGGCTCAGGCGCAGCGATTCCTCGCGCGTCTTGAGGGTCTGCTGCGTCAGGCCAAGGAGTTCCTCGTCGGCCAGGAAGGTCAGGTAGGTGTTGGCCACCTGCGCGACCAGGCTGATCTGGGTGCTCTTGCGGGCTTCCTCGGTGGCCAGGTATTGCGCCAGCGCCGATTCGGTCAGGTTGCGTACCCGGCCGAACAGGTCGAGCTCGAAGGCGGACACCGCCAGGCCGGCCTGGTAGGTGCTCGGGCCGCCCTTGACCTTGTCGCCAGTGACCGCCACGCCGATCTGCGGGAAGCGGTCGGCACGCTGGATCTGGTAGGAGGCGCGCGCCTGCTCGATGTTCAGGATAGCCACGCGCAGGTCGCGGTTGTTGGCCAGCGAGAGCGTGATCAGACGCTGCAGGCGTGCATCGGCGAAGAACTGCTGCCAGCTGGTGTTGGCCGGCGCATCCGGGGCCACCGGATTGCCGCTGCTGACGGTGCCTTCCACGGTCGGGAAGGCAGCGCCCACCGGCGCGGCCGGGCGCTCGTATTTCGGCGCCAGGTTCATGCAGCCGGCCATGGCCAGGGCCAGGACCAGGGGCGTCAGGCGTTTCGCTTGGAGAGTCATCTTGTTAAGAGCCCCATTGAAAGACGAATTATTCATCAGATTTTTTCCTTCACAACGCTGCCGGTGTCTTCGTGGTGCGCGCGCAGTTCGTGCTGGCGCTTGCTGCCCTTGAAGAAGCCGCGGATCACGACGAAGAAGACCGGCACGAAGAACACGCCGAGCGCGGTCGCGGTGATCATGCCGCCCATCACGCCGGTGCCAATGGCGCGCTGGCCTGCCGCGCCGGCACCGTTCGCGATCACCAGCGGCAGCACGCCGAGGATGAAGGCCAGCGAGGTCATGATGATCGGACGGAAACGCAGGTGGGCCGCTTCCAGCGCCGCTTCGAATGGCGACTTGCCTTGCTCCTGCAGGTCCTTCGCGAATTCCACGATCAGGATCGCGTTCTTCGCCGCCAGGCCGATGATGGTGATCAGGCCGACCTTGAAGTACACGTCGTTGGACAGGCCGCGCAGCGACGCCGCCAGCAGCGAGCCGAGCACGCCCAGTGGCACGACCAGCAACACCGCGACCGGGATCGACCAGCTTTCATACAGCGCCGCCAGGGCCAGGAACACGGCCAGCAGGGCGAAGCCGATCAGGATGAACACTGTCGAGCCGGACAGGATTTCCTCGCGCGACTGGCCGGTCCACTCGAAGGCGAAGCCCGGCGGCAGCTGGGCTGCCATGCGCTGCATTTCGTCCAGTGCCTGGCCGCTCGAATAGCCCTTGGCCGGTTCGCCGGTGATCTTCATCGACGGATAGCCGTTGTAGCGCACGGTCTGCATCGGACCGGTGACCCACTCGGTGTTCGCGAACGAGGACAGCGGCACCGGACGGCCCTGGGTGTTGAGGGCGTTGATGCGCAGCAGGTCTTCAGGCTGCATGCGGTCTTTCGCATCGGCCTGCACGATCACGCGCTGCAGGCGGCCGGCGTTCGGGAAGTCGTTGACGTAGCTCGAGCCGAGCGAGGTCGACAGCGCGTTGTTGATCGCGCCGAAGGTCACGCCCAGGGCTTGCGCCTTGTCGCGGTCGATGTTCAGCTTCAGCTGCGGTGCGTCTTCCAGGCCTTCCGGACGGATGCCGGTGAGGACCTTGTTCTGCATCGCCATGCCCAGCATCTGGTTACGCGCGGCCACCAGGGCTGCGTGGCCGTTGCCGCCGCGGTCTTGCAGGCGGAACGAGAAGCCGGTGCCGGTGCCCAGTTCCGGAATCGGCGGCGGGCTCACCACGAAGATGAAGGAATCGCGCAGCGCGCCCATGTGCATGGTGACGCGGTTGGCGAAGGATTGCGCATCGTGGCCATCGCCCTTGCGGTCTTCCCAGGACTTCAGCGGGATGAAGGCGAGACCCATGTTCTGGCCCTGGCCCGAGAACGAGAAGCCGGTCACGGCGACCATGTTGGCGACTTCCGGCTGCTTCATGACGAAGTCTTCCATGGCGTGGATGACGGCGTTGGTACGCTCGGCACTCGCGCCCGGCGGCAGCTGGATGTTGGCGATCACGTAGCCCTGGTCTTCGTTCGGCAGGAAGGAGTTTGGCAGGCGGGTGAACATCAGGCCGACCACGGCGATCAGCAGCACGAACACGACCAGCGCACGGCCGGCACGCTTCATGAAGCCGCCGACGATGCCTTCATAGCGCTTGGCGCCCTTGGTGAAGGTGCGGTTGAACCAGCCGAAGAAGCCGCGCTTGTCGTTGTGGTGGCCCGCTTCGACCGGCTTGAGCAGGGTCGCGCACAGCGCCGGGGTCAGCGACAGCGCCAGGAAGGCCGAGAAGGCGATCGAGGACACCATCACCGCCGAGAACTGGCGGTAGATGTTGCCGACCGCGCCGGCGAAGAAGGCCAGCGGCACGAACACCGACATCAGCACCACGGTCACGCCGATGATGGCGCCCGAGATCTGGCCCATCGCCTTGCGCGTCGCCTGCAGCGGCGGCAGGCCTTCCTCGGACATGATGCGCTCGACGTTCTCGACCACCACGATCGCATCGTCGACCACGATACCGATCACCAGCACCATGCCGAACATGGTCAGCACGTTGACCGAGA
>Ga0265780_10000628_pt1 | contig 53608 bp, 46 predicted proteins | sample P1T30metagenome_FD_192432 | JGI IMG/M metagenome (GOLD analysis project Ga0265780, IMG submission 192432) | Plant litter microbial communities from East Loma Ridge, Irvine, California - P1 T30 | ecosystem: Environmental > Terrestrial > Plant litter > Unclassified | place: USA: California... | reverse complement strand
GTCGAGGTGGCGCCAGCCGTACTGGTGGACCCGGGCCAGGGCCTGGTTGACCTGGCCGATCCAGTCGAGGGCTTGCGTGAAGGGGACCGCGTCGCCGCGCGTGCGCAGGGTGTCCAGGTGGCGCGCCAGGTCGCCGTCCAGCAGTTCCAGCGCCAGCGCCGGCTGGCCCTGGTGTTCGCCGCTGTCGAGCAGGCCGACGATGTGGCGCCGGTCCCAGGGCTGCAGCGCGCGCAGGAAGGCGATCTCGCCCTGCGCGCAGCGGCGCCAGGCATCGCGCTGCGGCGGCAGGGCCAGCGCCATCTGGTCGAGGTTGACCAGCTTGAGCGCCGCCGGCGCGCCGCCGAGGCAGGATTCCGCCTGCCACAGCACGCCATAGCTCGACGCCGCCAGCGGCGCGCGCAAGCGCCACGCGCCCGCCGTCAGCGTGATGATATCCCCGGCCTCGACCATGTGTGCTCCCCTCGTTGTCCTGCCTGGTCCTAGCCGGGGGCGGCCGAAAACCGGTTCGGAGTCAGAGCCCGCCTGCTGGGAAATTCGAGGTCAGAGCGATTTTTCCGGCCATCCTTCCGGGTTAAGTCAGCAGTGGATTTCTTGGGATCAAGCGAAATGTTATTTCATTAATTGAGGCGTTTTGAAATAATATTTCATTCTGTGGGTGTAAGGGAGCAAAGAGTTGGCTAGATGTTTTCACCGATCAATTGTTCGGAAATTTGCTCTGACCCCGAACATCCTGATCCCGAATCAAAGGGCGAAAAAAAACCGCGCCAAGGCGCGGTTTTTGATAGGACTGCGGATCAGCGACGGTGATCCCAGCCACGGTCGTGGCCACGGTCATAGTGGCGGCCGCGGTCGTAGTAGCGGTCGTGACGGTCATAGTAGACCGGGCCGCGGCTGACGTAGACCGGGCGCGATTCATAATAATAGCGCGGCGGTTCGACATACACCGGGGCCGGCGCGGCGTAGTAGCCCGACGAATAGCCCGACGAATAGTAATTCGGTGCGTAACCCGAGGACACGTAGCCGCGATCGCGGTAATAATAGTCATCGTTCGAGCGGGCCGAGTTGCCGACCACGGCACCCAGCGCGCCGCCGACCAGTGCGCCGTCACGGCCGCCGATGCTGCCGCCGATGGCTGCACCCGCCAGCGCGCCCACGACGGTGTTCGCGCCCCGATCCTGGGCAAATGCCGTGGACGACACGGCGGCCGCGGCCAGGAGTACCGCACCAAAGCATTTTTTGTTCAACATGGTAATTTCCTCGCGCCTCGACGGGGGATCGGAATGATCACGACTGCGCCAGGCATGTGAGTACTATAGGCCTGGCGAACCGTGCTGCCACCTGTTAATACGAATTCTTACACATGCATCCGGGGCCGTAACAAATACCGGACACGCACGGTAGATGGCCCGAAGTTGGCCCTTGTGACATGCCCAGGCCGCCCCATCTACTGCATTCCTCGAACTTGCCGATCCGCTCATGGCCCGCCGCCGCTCCATCGTTTCCGTCCTCGCCATCCTGATACTGGTGCACTTGTATATAGGGGTACGCCTGCTGCCGGCGATGCCGATCGGGCTGCCCGGCATGCTGCTGGGCGGCGTGCTGCTGGCGCTGTCCACCGCACTGGTGCGGATCGGCCTGGTGGCGCCCAGCCTGCGCCGTAGCCGCTGGTCCGAACAATTGTCCTGGGCCGGCTTGCTGGCCATGGGCTATTTTTCCTCGCTGTTCGTGCTGACCCTGGTGCGCGACGTGGTGCTGCTGGCCATCACGCTGGCCGGTGCCGGCAGCCTCGGCTTGTCCCGCGACAGCGCCATCGCCGTGCCGCTGGTCGCGCTGGCCGTCACCGTCATCGGCTTCGTGAACGCCCGCCGCGTGGCGCGCGTGGTCAGGGTCGAGGTGCCGATTCCCGGCTTGCCGGCCGCGCTCGACGGTTACTCGATCGCCCAGATCTCCGACATCCACGTCGGCCCGACCATCAAGCGGCCCTACCTGAACGCCATCGTGACGCGCGTCAACGAGCTGAAACCGGACGCGATCGCGGTCACCGGCGACCTGGTCGACGGCAGCGTGCAGCGCCTGGCGATGCATACCGAACCGCTGGCGCGCCTGTCGGCGCCCGACGGCACCTTCTTTGTCACCGGCAACCACGAATATTATTCCGGCGCCGACCAGTGGATCGCCGAAGTGCGCAGACTCGGCCTGCGCGTGCTGCTGAACGAGCACGTGATCCGGCGCCGCGGCGATGCCGCCTTGATGATCGCCGGCGTGACGGACTACACGGCCCAGCATTTCAACCCGGCCCACAAGAGCGACCCGCACCGGGCCGCGGCCGGCGCGCCGCGGGACGTGGCGGTCAGGATCCTGCTCGCGCACCAGCCGCGCAGTGCGTCGGCGGCGGCCGATGCCGGCTTCGACCTGCAACTGTCGGGTCATACCCATGGCGGCCAGTTCTTCCCGTGGAATTTCTTCGTGCCGCTGCAGCAGCCCTTCGTCGCCGGCTTGAACAAGGTACGCTCGCTGTGGGTGTACACCAGCCGCGGTACCGGCTACTGGGGGCCGCCGAAGCGCTTCGGCGCGCCCTCCGAAATCACGCTGGTGAAACTGCGGTCGGCCTGAGCCCGCTTGCCTGTTCGGTAATTTTGTATTGACGGCAATAATTTCTCCCAAAATGCTGCGTGGATGCGCTATCGTTGGCGTTTTTCGACCCCAGCAAAGGATTCACGCATGAACCGCAGCAGCCGTTTGCCCGCCCTGACTTTCATCGCCGCCTGCCTGATCGGTGGAACCGCCGCCGCAGCTGGAGGAGGGGCAACCCCGGGCGCCGACCCGGCTGCGCTGGCCAAGGTGCGCGACACGGCCCTGCAGAACGACTATCCCTACCAGCGCCTCGAAGACCTGACCGACCTGGTCGGCCCGCGCCTGTCCGGTTCCGCCGGCGCCGCCGCCGCCGTGACCCAGGTGGCCGAGGAACTGCGCAAGCTCGGCGCCAAGGTGACCCTGCAGCCGATCAAGGTGCCGCACTGGGTCCGCGGCGTCGAGACCGGCGAGGTCGTCGACTACAAGGGCCGCCCGAACGGCGTGACCCAGAAGGTCGTGCTGACCGCGCTCGGCGGCTCGGGCGCGACCCCGGCGTCCGGCATCAAGGCCGAGGTCATCGTCGTGCGCAGCTTCGACGAGCTGAAGGCGCGCGCCGCCGAGGTCAAGGGCCGCATCGTGCTGTTTGACGTGCCCTTTGACCAGGACATGGCAGACCGCGGCCTGGCGGGCACGGCTTACGGCCAGGCGGTGGCCTTCCGTGGCGCCGGACCGCGCATGGCTGCCGAAATGGGCGCCTCCGCCGCGCTGGTGCGCGCCGTCGGCGGTGCCGCCTACCGCATCGTCCACACCGGCGCGACCAACCTGCCGGACAACGCACGCATTCCGGCGGCCGCGATCACCATCGAAGACTCGATGCTGCTGGCGCGCCTGGCCAAGCGCGGCCCGGTGACCCTGCACCTGACCCTGACCCCGCAAACCCTGCCGGACGCCGACAGCTTCAACGTGATCGCCGACTGGACCGGCACCGACAAGGCCGACGAGATCGTGCTGGTCTCGGGCCACCTCGATTCCTGGGACCTGGCCACCGGCGCCAACGACGACGCCTCGGGCGTGGTCAGCGCCATGGGCGTGATCGACACGCTGCGCAAGCTCGACTACCGTCCGCGCCGCACCATCCGGGTGGTGGCCTGGATGAACGAGGAAAACGGCGGCCGTGGCGGACGCGGCTACGACGCGGCCTACAAGTCCAGCGCCGAAAAACATTATGCGGCCTACGAGGACGACAACGGCTCGGGCCGTCCGTTCGGCATTCGTGGCGGCGTCAGCATTGCTTCCGCCAGGCTGTTCGCCCCGCTGCAGGCCGCGCTGTACCCGATGGGTGCCGGCGCCTTCCGCCGCGAAGACGTGATCGCCTCGGGTGACCTGGCCGCGCTGGAAGTGTCGGGCGTGCCGAGTTTCGAACCGTGGATCGATTCCTCGGACTACTTCAACTACCACCACACCACGGCCGACACGTTCGACAAGGTCAATCCGGAAAACCTGCGCCGCCACGCCGCGGTGATGGCCACCACGGCCTGGTTCCTGGCCAATATGGACGAGCCGATCGGCCGCTCGAACATCGCACAAGGTAACGGCGCCGTCAGCGCGCGTGCAGCCGCGGCCGCCAACGCCAAATAAGCGCAGGCAGCGGAGCAGAGAGCGAAGCAAGGCGGGGCTGGCCGGCAACACCGGCAGGCCGCGCCGTGCTCACGCGACACGCTTCGCGTCAGCCGCCGTCGATGCGCCGGATGGCGCGCGCATGGCCGCGGAAGGGCCGGCCGTACACGGTCTGGATGCCGCTGGCAAAATTCTGCCCCCAGACCAGTTGCGGCCGCGTGTCGTGCGACTCGCTCGACCAGTACCAGACGCGGTCGAAGCCCTCGCGCTGGTTGGCGAACAGCAGCGCCAGCTCGCGCCGTGTCGGCAATTCCCCCTCGCGCTCGAGCGCCCATTCGCGCGCGGCCGGCCAGCTGACGTCGGAAGCTTCTTCCGCCAGCAGGATCAGGTGGTAGTCGGAATCGCCATTCTTGCCAAGGATGAGTCCAGCATAGGACTCGCCTTCCTTCAGCATTTCTTGAATTCTCAGGTAATCGCCCATCGCGCAATCCTCGTGGTTCGTTGTCTTACGGTTGTTGTTCGACCGTGATCGCCGCGCTTGGTTGCGATGCAGGACTCGACATAGCTCATAACGGTGTGCGCCGTAGCTGGTGCGAAAATCCTGAATTAGGAAACGATACCGCTGGCAGGCATCATGATGCCATTGCCAGTCAGCAAGAATATTGATTCCGGTAAGAAATAATCAGTCGTCGAGCGGCAGCGTGATCTGCGGCCCGTCGGCGCCGGCGCGGTTGACGGCCGTGCTGACCTTGTGCCACTCGAAGGCGTCCGGCGGCACCGCGGCATGGCGCGCCAGCTCGATCGCCTGTTGCGGCGACAGGCCGGGATCCATCCACAGCTTGGCGTCCTCGGCCGTCAAGACCACCGGGCGGCGGTCGTGGATGTCGAGCATGCCGCCGGAGGCGTCGTCGGTGACGATCACGAACCCGGCTTCGGCGCGGTTTTCCTCGAAAGCGCCGAAATTGGCGAGCGCGACCATGAACAGGGCGCCATGGTCCTTGCGGTGGATATGCCAGGGTTGCTTATGGCCTTTTTCCCCGGTCCACTCGTACCAGCCCTCGGCCGGCACGATGCCGCGCCCGTTCTTGACCAGGCGCGACCAGTAGCGATTGCCCAGCTTGTCCATGCGCGCGTTGATAGTGATCGGCACCTTGCCTTCGGCCCATTTCGCACGGTAACTCCAGAACACGTCGTCGACACGCTGCTCGCCGTCCTGCACGTGCATCACCGGGCGGTAGGTGCCGGGCGCGGCGTTCGTGGTCGGCGCCGATTCGCTGTCGAAGACTGCGTCGGTCCAGCCGATCAGGTTGGCGTAGAAACGCGCGGTCTGGCTTTGGTCAAATCGTCCACACATGGCCCGATGGTACAGCACTTGGCCGCGGACGCGCGTCCGTTAGAAGCCATGCATATGGACGTGAACGCAACACGCGCGCAGGCGGCCACAGGCGCCGCTGGAGTTATCGAAAACCTTGGGCTATGATGCATTTCTTTAATATTTCATCTAGACAATAACAGGTGCTCCATGATCGTCGGCATTGACCTCGGCACGACCAACAGCCTGGTGGCGGTGTGGGAAAACGGGGCCGCGCGCCTGATCCCGAACAGCCTGGGCGAGGTCTTGACGCCCTCCTGCATCAGTCTCGACGAAGACGGCACCATCCTGGTCGGCCGCGCCGCGCGCGAGCGCCTGCAGACCCACCCGAAGCAGAGCGTGGCCGCCTTCAAGCGCCACATGGGCAGCGACCGCCAGACCTGGCTCGGGTCGCGCGCCTTCCGCCCCGAGGAACTCTCGAGCCTGATCCTGCGCGCGCTGAAGGAAGACGCCGAGGCGGCGCTGGGCGTGCCGGTGACGGAAGCGGTGATCACCGTGCCCGCGTATTTCTCGGACGCCCAGCGCAAGGCCACGCGCGCCGCCGGCCAGCTGGCAGGCCTGAAGGTCGAGCGCCTGCTGAACGAGCCGACCGCCGCCGCGCTGGCCTACGGCATGCACCTGCGCGATGCCGAGACGCGCTTCCTGGTGTTCGACCTGGGCGGCGGCACCTTCGACGTCTCGGTGCTCGACCTGTTCGAGAACGTGATGGAAGTGCGCGCCTCCAGCGGCGATAACAACCTGGGCGGCGAGGATTTCGTCAGCGTGCTGGTCGAGCGCTTCTTCGAGGAGGCGAAGGTGGCGCCGCGCTGTCGCGGCGACGCCCGCTTCATGCAGCGCCTGCACGCCCAGGTCGAGCAGGCCAAGCGCGCGCTGAGCGAGGCGCCATCGGCCACGATCCGCATCGCCGACGGCGACACCGAGTACGCGATGACGCTGGACGAGGCCCTGTTGGAGAAGCATTGCGCGGCCTTGCTGGCACGCCTGCGCGACCCGGTCGAGCGCGCGCTGCGCGACGCCGGCCTGCCGATCGCGGAGCTGGACAACATTGTGCTGGCCGGCGGCGCCACGCGCATGCCGGTGGTGCGGCGCATGGTCACGCGCATGTTCGGGCGCTTCCCGGCCTGCGACCTGAACCCGGACGAGGTGGTGGCGCTGGGCGCGGCCGTGCAGGCCGGCCTCAAGAGCCGCGACGCCGCCCTCGATGAAGTGGTGATGACCGACGTCGCGCCGTACTCGCTCGGCATCGACATCGTGCGCCACCTCGACCGCAATACCGTCTCGAGCGGCCATTTCGACCCGATCATCGAGCGCAATACGGTGATCCCGGTGAGCCGCGTGAAGCGCTATTTTCCGTCGTCCGAGGGCCAGCGCGAGATCGAGATCCAGGTCTACCAGGGCGAGGCGCGCATGGTCGCCGACAACATCAAGCTGGGCCAGCTGAACGTGAAGCTGCCGCCCGGCTCGCGCGACGAGAACAGCGTCGACGTGCGCTTCACCTACGACGTCAACGGCCTGCTGCAGGTCGAGGCCAGCCTGGTGCGCAGCGGCGCCGTGAGCGCGCTGCTCATCGAAGGCAATCCGGGCCTCCTGACCGAGGCCGAGATCCGCGAGCGCTTCGAAGCCCTGTCCGAACTGAAGATCCATCCGCGCGACCAGATCGAGAACCGCACCCTGCTGGCGCGCGGCGAACGCCTGTACCAGCAGCTGCGCGGCCAGGTGCGCGAGCGCATGGCGCATGAAATCATGCGCTTCGAGCAGGCGCTGGAAACCCAGGATGCGCGCGTGGTCGGCCAGGCGGCGCAGGGCTTCCGCGCGCTGCTCGACGACGTCGAGCGCCACAGCCACCTGCTGCGCGACGACTGAGCCATGGCGACGGCCTACGTTTTCCTGCAGCGCCTCGGCCTGGACGAGGATGCGGACGCGCGTGCGATCCGGCGCGCCTACGCGCGCGAGCTCAAGCGCATCGACCAGGAAGCCGATCCGGACGCCTTCCAGCAGCTGCGCGCCAGCTACGAGACGGCGCTGGACTGGGCCGCATGGCGCGCGAGCCAGGCGCAGGCGGGCGAGGTGCAGGCGGACGAGGTGCAGGCAGACCAGGTGCAGGCGGACCAGGTGCCGCATCATGGCATCGTGCCGGACCGGGTGGCGCCCGACGCGATCCAGGCCGCGCTGGCGCTGGATGCATCATTGGCCCGCGAGGCCGCTGGAGGCGGCGATGCGGCGCCGGCGCCAACGCCGTACGCGCTCGGCAGTCTCGTGTTCGAGGACTTCGCCGCCGGCATGCCGGCGCTGGCGCGCTACCGCGGCGAGGTGGCCGAGCAGGCCTGGTCCGAGGCCTTGCAGGCGGCGCTCGCCGACGGACGCCTGCTGAACTTCGATGCGCGCCTGCGTTTCGAGCAGGACCTGGCGCAGATGCTGGCCGCCGGCTGGCGCAGCGGCCACGAAGTGCTGTTCCCGGTCGCGTCCGAGGTGTTCGGCTGGGACCGGGACCGGCGCACGCTCGGCCGCCTCGGTCAGGCCGGGCGGCTGCTCGACCTGGCGCTGGAGGAGCGCGCGGGCTTCGCGTCCCAGGACGCCGAGACGCGCGCGCAGCAGCGCGAGGCGCTGGCCCTTGTACGCGGTCCGGAAGCGGCCGCCGAGCGCATGATCCGGCGCGTGGCGCCCGTGCTGGAACAGATGGCGCAGCGCTTCCCATACTGGCTGCCGGTCATCGCCCCGGCCGACAAGATCGGTTTGTGGCGCGCCCATTGTGCGGACAAGGGCAGGGCTTTCGAGGTCGTGGAAGCCCAGTTGCCGCGTGCCGGGACGCCGCGCCGGATAGGGATGTCCTGGGTGTTGGCGATCATCGTGGCGGTGGCCATCGTCATCGGCAATCTCGGCACCGGCGATCCGCCGCCGGCTTACGACAGCCTCGAGCCGTTCATGCAGGATCTGGCGCAGGGGCAGCCTCCGCTCCGGGAGCGGCTCGACGAGATCGTGCGCCGCATCGATTACCGTCCCGGCCCGCATGTCGCGCCCGGCCCCCAGCATGCGAGCGTCGAGGTCTTTCTTGACCGGGATGGCAAGGTCATCGACGTTGCGCGCAGGGCCGGTGCCGTCGATCCGGCGTATACGGCGGCGGTCGAGCAAGCGATCCGCGAGAGCAAACCCTTCCCGCGCGAGACGGTCAAGCGCTTCACGGTGGCGTTTGAAACCGCGTTCTCCCCCAACACCGGCCGGCGTGGCGAATCCTTGCCGGACTGGGCCAGGCCGCATGCGCCGGCGCCGGCCACGCCCCCGCACTGAAGGCGGGCCGGCATTCGCTGCCGGCCCGCAGTTGTAAATATGCGCAATGGATGGCCCACACACCCAGATTTTGATACCATAAGGAATTATCTTTCCTAATATCAAGAGCATTGACGCTCTTGCGATGAACGAGTTCCGGCAGCTTGTGGCGCACGGGCCGACTTCACCGTTCCACCTGGTCCGGATTTGAGCGTTCTCAGTCTTCTCTTCGTTACCATCGCGTTTTCCAGCGTGATGCTGCTCGTGCTGCGCTCGCTGGCGCGTGCCGGCGTCGCGGGCGTGGGCGCCTGGTCGTGCGCGAACGGTGTTGCCATCGCCGGCCTGTTGCTGTTCGCCGGCCGCGGCGTCCTGCCCGGCGTGCTCACGGTCGAGGCGGCCAACCTGTTGTTCCTGTGCGCCCCGGCGCTGATGTATACCGGCTTCCTGCAGTACCTGCAGCGCCCGGTCCCGCGCAAGCGCCTGGCGGCATGGGTGGCCGTGTTCACCGGCCTGCTCGCGCTGTTCCACGGCGTGGTCGATTCGATGCCGGTCCGCGTCGCACTGAGCTCGGTGGCGCACGGCGTGCTGTATGCCGCCATCGCCCGCGCGCTGTGGCGCCAGGCGCCGGCCCGGACGCATGGCCGCGACTATCCGCGCCGCTTCGCGACCTGGGTCGCGGCGGTACTGGGCACGCTGCACGCGGCGCGCACGCTGCTCTACGCGACCCAGTACCAGGCCACCGTCTCGCTGTTCGACGATACGGCCCTGAACATCGCTTTCCTGGCGGCCGGCACGCTGGCGCTGCCGGCGCTGACGCTGGGCGCGGTGATGATGGTGAACGCCGACATCATCAGGCGCACCACCTGGGCCGCCGACCATGACCACCTGACCGGCGCCTGGTCGCGCCGCGCTTTCTTCGCCCTGGCCGAACGCGAAGTCGAACGCGTGCACCGCGGCGGCCAGCCGCTGTCGGTGCTGATCTTCGACGTCGACCACTTCAAGGCGATCAACGATACCCACGGCCACGCCTGCGGCGACCGGGTGCTGGCCGAGATCGTGCTGCGCGCCGAGGGCATGATCCGCAGCGTCGACGCCTGCGCGCGCCTGGGCGGGGAAGAATTCGCGGTGCTGCTGCCGGATACCGGCGGCGCGACCGCGGGCGGGGTGGCCGAACGGCTGCGCGCCGCGCTGGACCGCGCCGCCGCCGCGGGCGGGGCCGGGCAGCCAGGCTACACGGTCAGCATCGGCCTGGCGACGCTGCAGGACGGGGAAACGCTGGCCGGCCTGCTCGGGCGCGCGGATGCGGCGCTGTACGGCGCCAAGGCGGCGGGACGCAACCGGGTATGCGCCGCCGCCATGCCGGCCGATTGCCGCCGTCTCGACAACTAGCACGCTTGGTGCTGCACGTAGTACAATCCTGCCCGGCGCGGGCATGGCGAAACTGGTAGACGCATCAGACTTAAAATCTGCCGCCGCAAGGCGTGCCGGTTCGACCCCGGCTGCCCGCACCACCTCCTTTCTTACGGCGCTCCACGGCCGCACCCCTTCCTTCCCATCCATGCCGCTTTGGTTGCGCCGCCGCATGGTGTAGCATGCGCATCGACGCCGCATACGCAAGGAACGACATTGAACATCACCATCAACGAAGAACTGCTCGCATTCATCGACCCCCTCACGCCCGCCGAATACGAAGCCCTCGAGCACAGCCTGCTGAGCGAAGGCTGCCGCGAGGCGCTGATCCTGTGGCGCGACGTGCTGATCGACGGCTATAACCGTTATTCGATCTGCCGCAAGCACGGGATCGAATTCCGCACCATCCAGAACGACAAGTTCGACTCGATCGACGAGGTCAAGCTGTGGATGATCGACAACCAGCTGGCACGCCGCAGCGTGACCGATTTCCAGCGCGGCCTGATGGCCTTGCGCAAGAAGGAAATCATGGAGGCGCGCGCGGCCCAGAAAAAGGATCCCGAGCTGCAGACCGAGGACGACCAGGCCGTCCCGTTCACGCCGCCCTGGAACACGCGCGAGGACGTCGCCCGCGCCGCGCGCGTGTCGGCCAACACCATCACCCAGATCGAACGCATCCAGAAGGCCGCGGCGCCGGAACTGGTGGAGGCCGTGCGCAGCGGGACCATTTCCGTCAGCGCCGCCGCCAACGTGGCCTCGCTGCCGAAGGAAGCCCAGGTCGCGGCCGTCGCCGGCGGCAAGAAGGAACTGCAGCAGGCGGCGCGCCAGGTGCGCGAGCAGAAGACCGGCGCGCGTCCGAAAAAGGAAATCGACACCCTGCCGCCGGAAGAGCAGGTCAAGGCCCTGCGCGCCGAGATCCGTGAACTGAAGGACCGCATGGCGACCCTGCTGAACGAGAACGACGTCCTGAAGTCGAAACTGGCGCACCTCGGCGCCGCCTGATCCATCCCTCCTGGAGATGCCTTGAACCCGATTCCCCGCCTCGTCGTTTCCACCGTCCTTGCCTGCGCCGGCCTGGGTGCGCTGTCGCCAGCAAGCGCGGCCCCGGCCGCCGGCGTCGCTGCCGCCGCGTTTTCCCAGTCCGAGCTGGCGCGCATGAAGGCCGGCGCGTCCCGCGTCACCATCCTGCGCGACAAGTGGGGCATCCCCCACGTGTTCGGCAAGCGCGATGCGGACGCGGTGTTCGGCATGGTGTTCGCCCAGGCGGAGGATGATTTCAACCGCGTCGAGCTGAATTACATCAACGCGATGGGACGGCTGGCCGAGGTCGAGGGGGAGAAGGAGATCTGGCGCGACCTGCGCATGAAGCTGTACATCGACCCGGCCGACATGAAGGCGAAGTACACGGCCAGCCCGGCCTGGCTCAAGAAGCTGATGGACAGCTTCGCCGACGGCATGAACTGGTACCTGGTCACGCATCCGCAGGTCAAGCCGAAACTGATCACGCGTTTCGAGCCGTGGATGGCGCTCGCCTTCAGCGAGGGCAGCATCGGCGGCGACATCGAGTCGATCGACCTCAAGCAGCTGGAAGCCTTCTACGGCAGCGCGCCGATGGCGGCGCCGGCCGCGCGGAAGGTGGCCGATCTCGGCACCGGTTTCGACGCCGAGCCGAGGGGCTCGAACGGCTTCGCGATCGCGCCCGCGCGCACCGCCGGCGGCCACCCGCTGTTGATGATCAACCCGCACACCTCCTTCTACTTCCGCCCCGAGATCCACATGGTCAGCGACGAGGGCCTGAACGCCTACGGCGCCGTCACCTGGGGCCAGTTCTTCATCTACCAGGGCTTCAACGAGCGCCTCGGCTGGATGCACACCTCGGGCGGCGGCGACGTGATCGACGAGTACCTGGAGACCGTGAGCGAGAAGGGCGGCAAGTTCTATTATAAATTCGGCGGCGCCGAGAAAGCGCTCACGGCCAGGCGCATCACGCTGCCGTACCGGACCGCGAACGGCATGGGCAGCCGCAGCGTCACGGCGTACTTCACCCGGCACGGCCCGGTGATCCGCAGCGAAGGCGGCAAGTGGGTGGCCGTCAGGATGATGGACGACCCGATGCACGCGCTGATGCAGTCGTACGGCCGCACCAAGGCGCGCGACTACGCCGGCTTCCTGAAGGTGATGGGGCTGCGCACCAACTCCTCCAACAACACCGTCTACGCGGACGCCGACGGCAACATCGCCTACTTCCACGGCAATTTCATTCCTCGCCGCGACCCGCGCTTCGACTGGACCAAACCCGTCGACGGCAGCGATCCGGCCACCGAGTGGAAGGGCCTGCACGAGGTGAATGAAACCATCACCGTCTTCAATCCGAAGAGCGGCTACATCTCGAACACCAACAACTGGCCGTGCACCGGCTTCGGCGCCAGCAGCCCGGCCTGCGCCGACTATCCGGCCTACATGTGGTCGCTGCCGCAGAACGCGCGCGGCATCCACGCCGAGCGTGTGCTGCACGACGCCGACAAGCTCACGCTGGACGGCTTGATCGCGCGCGCCTACGACAGCTATCTCACCGCCTTCGAGCCACTGGTGCCGGCCGTGGTGAAGGACTGGGAGGCGCTGCCCGCGGGCGACGCGATGAAGTCGCGCCTGGCCGAGCAGGTCGCGGCGCTGCGCGGCTGGGACCTGCGCTGGTCGGCGGACTCGGTGCCGACTTCGCTGGCGGTGTACTGGGGCCAGGACATGGTCAAGCAGGCCGCGCCGCGTGCCCGCGCCAGGGGCGTGCCGGTGGTCGACTTCATCCAGGCCAGCCTCACCCCGCAGGAGCGCCTCGACGCCCTGGCGCGCGCCGGCGACAAGCTGGCGGCGGACTTCGGCAGCTGGGAGACGCCGTGGGGCGAGATCAACCGCTTCCAGCGCGTCAGCGGCGAGGTCGACCAGCACTACGACGACAGCAAGCCCAGCATCCCGGTGGCCTTCACCTCGGCCAACTGGGGCTCGCTGGCCTCCTTCGGCATGACGGCGAAGCAGACCACCAAACGCATCTACGGCGACCGCGGCAACAGCTTCGTGGCCGCCGTCGAGTTCGGCCCGCGCGTGCGCGCGAAGAGCATCCTGGCGGGCGGGGAGAGCGGCGATCCGAAGTCGCCGCATTTCAATGACCAGGCCGCGATGTACGCGCGCGGCGAGTTCAAGGATGTCCTCTACTATAAAGATGACATCGAAAAACAGCTCGAGCGAAAGTATCATCCTGGCGAATGAGGAATCGTGCCGGCTGGAATTTATTACTCCAGCCAGCATGATGGCGGGCTGATGCAGGTGGAACGCACTTTATATACAGCGCAAGGTGCCTGCGAAATGCCCTTATCTCGATTGCAACACTTATGCACCTGAGATTTACTCGGACCAGCCCCATGGCTGTCCGTTTGATCAACTTCAGGAGTACATTGTGTTCACATGCAAACCGTCACTTGTCAAAGCCTTGTCGCTGGCCGCCTTGTTGTGCGCGGCCGCCTCGTCCCAGGCCGCCATCACCATCTACACCAACCAGGCCGACTTCCTGGCCGCCGTCTCGGCGCCGGGCTATGACAGCTACGACGACCTCACCGTCGATCCCTACGGCACCACGCTGGACCGCACCGCCGGCGCCTACGCCTACCAGGCCTATGCGGCGGGCGGCCTGTGGGGCGCAGGGACCGGCAGCGACCACTGGCTGTCGACCAACCAGAGCCAGGACGCGATCGTGTTCCAGAACTTCGGCAGCGGCGTCACCGCGTTCGGCGGCAATTTCTTCGGCTCCGACAACATTGGCGCTTACCTGCCGAACGCCAACCTGGTCCTGAGCGCCGCGGACGGCAGCACGGTCAGCTATGCATTGAACGGCGCCACCCAGGCGAGCTTCCTGGGCTTCGTGTCGGATACGGCGCTGAGCTCGGTAGTGCTGAGCACCGACGGCGGCGCGTACTGGCCGACCGCCAACAACGTGGTGCTGGCGGTGCCGGAGCCGGCCGGCTACGGCATGATGCTGGCCGGGCTGGGCTGCGTCGGCATGATCGCCCGGCGCCGCCGCCGCGGCTGAGCCCCGGACGCCGCGCCACCTGCGCCACCAGCGGCCGGCGCCATCGGCCGCTGGTGCGGGCCTGCCTCCGCTTGCTATAATTTTGCAATTTTCCAGCAAGGCAGGACCGTGGCAAAACTCTATTTCAGGTATTCGGCAATGAACGCCGGCAAATCCACCTCCTTGCTGCAGGTGGCGCACAACTACGAAGAGCAGGGCCAGAAGGTCAAGCTGTACACGGCCGCCATCGACGACCGCTACGGCGTCGGCAAGATCACCTCGCGCCTGGGGCCGCAGCGCGAAGTCGATTTGTTCGATGCGCAGACCGACTTCCTGGCCAGCGTGCCCGCCGTGGCCTGCGTGCTGGTCGACGAAGCCCAGTTCCTCAGCAAGGCGCAGGTGGTGCAGCTGCACCAGCTGGCCCAGGTGCGCGGCGTGCCGGTGATCTGCTACGGCCTGCGCAGCGACTTCCGCGGCGATCCCTTCCCCGGCTCGGCCTACCTGCTGGCGCTGGCCGACGACATCGAGGAAATCAAGAACATCTGCACCTGCGGCAAGAAGGCGACCATGAACATCCGCGTCGATGCCGAAGGTCGTCGCATCCGCGAAGGCGAGCAGGTCAGCATCGGCGGCAACGAGAGCTACCGGCAAGCCTGCGGCCGCTGCTTCTACACCGGCGGCCACGCCTGAGCCGGGGTAAAACGCGGCAATGTCCTTCCTGCACGGCTGCGCGGCCTTCCTGCCGCCCTGGGCCTGCGTGCCCGCCGGCATGCTGCTCTACCTGCTGCCCTCGCTGGCGCTGGCGCTCCTGATCTGGATCGTCACCGCGGCGCACCCGCTGTTCTTCATCTTCAGCGCGGCCGGCACCGTCTGCCACGAACTGGCGCACTTCTCGGTGGGCCTGCTGCTGGGCGCGGACCCGGTCGGCTTCTCCATCGTTCCGCGCCGTCGCGGGCGCGGCTGGGAGCTCGGTTCCGTCACCTTCGCCAACCTGCGCTGGTACAACGCGGCCCCGGCGGCGCTGGCGCCTTTCCTGGTGCTGCTGCTGCCGCTGGCCGTGGCCTGGTGGCGCACGCGCGCGCCCTGGACCTTCGGCCCGGCCGACCTCGCGCTGACCCTCCTGCTCGCGCCGCAATTCCTGTCGTTCTGGCCGTCGCCGGTGGACTGGAAACTGGCCTTGCGAAGCTGGCCCTGGCTCCTCATATTGACTTCTAGCGTGCTCGTGTATTGGTTTTGCCCGAACTTGTTTCGATTTGTAAAATCCTGACCGCATGGGCGACCCCGAGACTTAAGCTCGGCTGAAGAACGCGTGAGCCGACTCTACGTCGTCGCGCGATCCTGTAGAATTGGTCGCAAGGTGCAGTTGACGAGCCGCCCGCTCCGTCGCCGCCTCGGCCAAATCCGTTCCGGAGAAACGAAGAATGAAGAAGCAGATGTTGATGGTCGCGCTGGCAGCCGCCCTGTCGGCCATGTCGGTCCATGTGGTGACGGCCCAGCCCGAAAAAGTCGTGGCGGCCTCCCAGATCAAGCCATCCGCCGCCCAGACCCAGGCCGCCCTGTGGGCCTCGCGCGTGCTTGCGCGCTACCACTACAAGGCCACGCCGCTGGACGACGCCATGTCGGCCAAGATTTTCGACGCCTACTTCAAGTCGCTCGACAGCGAGAAGCTGTACTTCACCCAGGCCGACGTCGACGGCTTCGCCCAGTACCGCCTGAAGCTGGACGACGCGATCAACAACGAAGACCTGACGGTGCCGTTCCAGATCTATACCGTCTACCAGCAGCGCTTCAACGACCGCATGGGGTATGCCCGCGAATTGCTCAAGGGCAAATTCGACTTCACGGCCGACGAAACCCTGCAGATCGACCGCGAAAAGGCGCCCTGGGCCAAGAGCGAAGACGAGGTCCGCGATTTGTGGCGCAAGCGCGTCAAGAACGACTGGCTGCGCCTGAAGCTGGCCGGCAAGGACGAGAAGGGTATCCGCGAGACGCTCGACAAGCGCTACGAGGGTTACCAGACCCGCCTCAAGAAGCTGAACAACGAAGACGTGTTCCAGATGTTCATGAACGCGTACGCGATGGCGATCGAGCCGCACACCAACTACCTGGGCCCGCGCTCGGCCGAGAACTTCGACATCGCCATGCGCCTGTCGCTGGATGGCATCGGCGCCGTGCTGCAGCAGCGCGAGGACTACACCGTCATCCGCGAGATCGTCCCGGGCGGCCCGGCCGACAAATCCGGCAAGCTGAAGGTCGGCGACCGCATCGTCGGCGTGGCCCAGGACAAGGGCCAGTTCACCGACGTCATGGGCTGGCGCATCGACGACGTGGTGCAGCTGGTGCGCGGCGAGCGCAACTCCACCGTGCGCCTGGACGTGCTGCCGGCCGACGCCGGCCAGGACGGCAAGCACGTGATCGTGCCGATCGTGCGCCAGAAGATCAGCATGGAAGAGCAGTCGGCCAAGAAGCAGATCATCGAGGTCAAGGACAACGGCGTGAAGCGCCGCATCGGCATCATCTCGCTGCCGACCTTCTACCAGGACTTCGACGCCCGCCGCAAGGGCGACAAGGACTACAAGAGCGCGACCCGCGACGTCCAGCGCATCCTCGGCGAGCTGAAAAAGGACAAGGTCGACAACGTGCTGATCGACCTGCGCAACAACGGCGGCGGTTCGCTGATCGAGGCGGTGGAACTGACCGGCCTGTTCATCGACAAGGGCCCGGTGGTGCAGCAGCGCACGGCCGAAGGCAAGGTCGACGTCGAGAGCGACACCAATGCCGGCCTGGCCTGGGACGGTCCGATGGGCGTCCTGATCAACCGCGGCTCGGCCTCGGCCTCGGAAATCTTCGCCGCCGCGATCCAGGATTACGGGCGCGGCATCGTGATCGGCGAGCCGAGCTTCGGCAAGGGCACGGTCCAGACCCTGGTCCCGCTCGACCGCTTCTCGCAGAGCGACAAGATGAAGTACGGCGAACTCAAGATGACGATCGCCCAGTTCTTCCGCATCAACGGCGGCACCACCCAGCTGCGCGGCGTCACCCCGGATATCAAGCTGCCGGTCACCTCGGACACCGAGAACTTCGGCGAATCGTCCTACGACAATGCGCTGCCCTGGGTGCAGATCAAGCCGGCGACCTTCCTGCCTTCGGGCGACCTGAAGGAACTGGTCGGTCCGCTGCAGAAGAAGCACGAGGCGCGCATCGCCGGCGACAAGGACTTCCAGGACATCGAGGACGATATCGCCGAAGCCATGAAGCTGCGCAAGGACAACGTCATCTCGCTGAACGAAGCCGTGCGCCGCAAGGAGCGCGAGAAGCAGGAAGCGAAAGCCAAGGCCCGCGAAGCGCGCCTGGCCGCCGAGGGCACCCAGAAGGGTGAGCCGAAGGCCGATCCGGCCACCGGCCCGGCCGGCAAGGAAGTGCGCGGCAAGGTGCCGGATCCGACCAAGCCGGCCAAGGCGGGCAAGACCGCGGTGGCGCTGAAGGGCGCGATCCGCACCGACGACGGCCTGCAGGGCGACGAGCGCAGCCTGTCGGCGGAACTGGCGGCCGAAAAGGCGGCCAAGGATGCCAAGGATGTCTACCTGCAGGAAGCCGCCCACATCCTCGCGGATGAGGCCGGCCTGCTGAAGCAGGACACCCGCCTGGCGTCGCGCGCCATGCCTTACTTGTCAGCTTTGAAACAAAACGGCAATTGATGTGTTATCGATGAAATAACATTTCACCGAACCGCTTCCAGCCGAGCTGCATGGCGCGGCGGGAGGCGGGGGAATGAAATGGCGAAAAGCGGGGCTTTCCTGGAAGGCCCCGCTTTTTTTTGGCCTGATTCAATTGAAAATTGGATTTTTTTCAGCTGTGCTATGCTGGCTCAGCTGTTGAACCAATAACAACCTTTTTGAATCAGCAAGGAGTACAACATGTCAACTCGTTACCTCGTCGCAGCGCTGCTGATGGCCAGCGCGTGTGCCGCCCAGGCAGACGTGCTGCCCACAGTGCAGGGCAGCGACAGCGCCAACCTCGTCAAGTCGCTGTTTGACAAGGCCAGCGCCAACCAGTCCGGAGAAGTGAACCTGAGCTCGGCCCCGGCCCAGGGCACCTACGTCGTCGGCACCAGCAACGCCGTGATGGCGACCATGCTGGGCAGCAGCTTCTCGGCGCTGAAACTGGCCATCAAGGGCGACCAGACCGCCGCCACCGTCGGCACCGTGACGACCCCGTCGACCGGCAGCGTCTCGGCCCCGGTAGCCGACGTCGTCCCGGCCCCGGCGGCCGGCACCGTCGCGGCGCCGTCGACCGGTACCGTGACCGTGCCGGAAATCGCCGAACTGGCCCCGGTGCTGGGCGAGGCCCCGAACGACACCGTGACGGCACCGGCCGCCGGCGGCGCCGTGACCTCGCCGGACGGCCCGATCACGGTTGCCCCGCTGGCCGACGCGCCGGTGGCGCTGGCCGAAGGCGACGTGCCGGAACCGTCGTCGATCGCGCTGATGATGGTCGGCATGCTGGGTGCGGCCGCCATCGGCCGCCGCCGCGCACGCTGATCGACGTGTTGACTTCCTTGTGACCGAGCGGGTGGCGCCCGCTCTTGAACGAAGCGGGCTGCGGCCCGCTTTTTTTATGCCCGTTCAGGTAGAATCTTTGGAACGGTCGTGCTATTTCGCGCAAGCCCGGCCACGACAAGGAGGAGACCCCGCATGGACCTGAACTACACCGGCGACGACCTGGCATTCCGCGACCAGGTACGCGCCTTCCTGGACGCCGAACTGCCGGCTGACCTGCGCCACAAGGTGCTGAACCACCTGCGCCTGGCCAAGGACGACTACGTGCGCTGGCACAAGATCCTGGCGCGCCAGGGCTGGGTGGCGCCGGGCTGGCCGGTCGAATTCGGCGGCCCCGGCTGGACCCCGGTGCAGCGCCACATCTTCGAGGAGGAATGCGCGCGCGCCGGCACGCCGCCCGTGCTGCCCTTCGGCGTGAACATGGTGGCCCCGGTGATCATGGCCTTCGGCAGCCCCGAGCAGAAGGCGCATTACCTGCCGCGCATCCTGTCTTGCGAGGACTGGTGGTGCCAGGGGTATTCGGAACCAGGCGCGGGCTCGGATCTGGCGGCGCTGAAGACCACCGCAATCCGCGACGGGGACGAATACGTCGTCAACGGCCAGAAGACCTGGACCACGCTGGCCCAGCACGCGAACATGATCTTCTGCCTGGTGCGCACCGACCCGAACGTGCGCAAGCAGGAGGGCATCTCCTTCCTCCTGATCGACATGCACGCGCCCGGCGTGACGGTGCGCCCGATCCGCATGCTCGACGAGGATCACGAGGTCAACGAGGTCTTCTTCGACAATGTGCGGGTGCCGGCGGCCAACCTCGTCGGCCAGGAGAACAAGGGCTGGACCTACGCCAAGTACCTGCTCGGCCATGAACGCACCGGCATCGCCGCGGTCGGCCGCTCCAAGCGCGAACTGGCGCGCCTCAAGCGCCTTGCGTGGCGCGAGCGGAAGGAGGGCCGCCCGCTGCTGGCCGACCCGCTGTTCGCGGCCAAGGTCGCCGGGCTCGAGATCGAGCTGATGGCGCTGGAAACGACGGTGCTGCGCGTGCTCGGCCAGGCAAGCCGCGCGCCCGGACCCGAAGCCTCGGTGCTGAAGGTGCGCGGCACCGAGATCCAGCAGCGCCTCAGCGAACTGATGGTGGAGGCGGCCGGCCCGATGGCCCTGCCTTTCGACGCCGCCTACCTCGACGGCGAACGCGAGCACAGCGTGGTCGACGACGACTTCGCCGCGCCGCTGCTGGCGCACTACTTCAATTACCGCAAGACCTCGATCTACGGCGGATCGAACGAAATCCAACGCAACATCATTTCCCAGATGATCCTGGGCCTGTGAGGAAGGACATGGACTTCAACTTCAAGGAAGAACAACTGCAGCTGGCCGACGCCCTCAAGCGCTGGATCGCGCGCGACTACGGGTTCGAGGCGCGCCGCGCCATCGTCGCCTCGGAACAGGGGACGTCGGATGCGGCCTGGGCGCAGATCGCCGAACTGGGCCTGACCGCGCTGCCGCTGCCGGAAGCCCACGGCGGCTTCGACGGCGGCGCGGTCGACATGGTCGTCGTGATGCAGGAACTCGGGCGCGGCCTGGTCGTCGAACCGTATTTCGCCACCGTGCTGGGTGCCGAGTTCCTCAAGCGCGGCGGCACCCATGGTGCGCTGCTGGACGCGGTCGGCGGCGGCGAATTGACACTGGCCTGCGCGCTGGGCGAGCGCCAGTCGCGCCATGACCTGCGCGACATCGCCACGCGCGCCGAGCCGGACGGCGCGGGCTGGATCCTGCGCGGGGAGAAAAAGGTGGTGCTGCACGGGGCCCAGGCCGGCGTGCTGGTCGTGTCGGGCCGCACGGGCGGCGCCCAGCGCGACGAGGACGGCATCACGCTGTTCGCGGTGCCTGCGGACGCCGCCGGACTGCGTGTGACCAGCTACCGCACGCTGGACGGCCAGCGCGCCGCCGACGTGCATCTCGACGGCGTGCGCGTGACGAGCGCGGACGCGATCGGCACGCCCGGCGCGGGCTGGACCATCCTGGACGCCGTGGCCGACTACGGCGCGGCCCTGCTGTGCGCGGAAGCGGTCGGCGCGATGGACGCCCTGTTCGCGGCCACCCTCGACTACCTCAAGACGCGCCAGCAGTTCGGGGTCCCGATCGGCAAGTTCCAGGCCCTGCAGCACCGCATGGCCGACATGTACATCCACCTCGAGCAGGCGCGCTCGATGGCGCTGCTGGCGGCAGTGAAGGTGGACGACGAACTGCGTAGCGGCGACGAAGAAGAACGCCGTCGCGCGGTATCGGCCGCCAAGTACCGCGTCGGCCTGGCGGCGCGCTTCGTCGGCCAGCAGGCGGTGCAGCTGCACGGCGGCATGGGCGTGACCGACGAACTGCCGGCCGCGCACTGGTTCAAGCGCCTGGCGACCATCGAGCTGACGCTGGGCGATGCGGACCACCACCTGGCGCGCTTCATCGCGCAGCCGGGCTTCATGGGCAAGGAGGAAACGGCATGAGAGACCACTGGTATTTCGAGGATTTCCATGAGGGCCAGGACCTCGACCTGGGCACGCGCACGGTGACGGAAGAGGAGATCGTCGCCTTTGCCACCCAGTTCGATCCGCAGCCCTTCCACGTCGACCGGGACGCCGCGGCGCAATCGATGTATGGCGGCGTGATCGCCAGCGGCTGGCATACCTGCGGCATGATGATGCGCATGGTGGTCGACGGCTTGATGAGCAAATCGTCGAGCATGGGCTCGCCCGGCCTGGACGGCGTGCGCTGGCCGGCCCCGGTGCGCGCCGGCGACACGCTGAACGTGCACTACCGGACCGTGAAGGTCAAGGCCTCGAGCTCGAAGCCGGACCGCGGCGTGGTGTGGTCGCAGTGGGTGGCGATCAACCAGCATGGCGAAACCGTGTGCACGGTAGACGGCATGGGCATGTTCGGCCGCAAGCCCGCGGCCTGAGAAGCAAGGTTCAGGGCAGTCCGGCATCGATGGCGCCGCCGCAGCCGGCGTTCGCCCGGTAGCGGTTGCGGCCGTTCGCCTTGGCCTGGTAGAGCAGGGCGTCGGCCACCTGGATCAGGTCGGCCGGGAAGCTGAATTCGCCGGGGTTCATGCAGGCGATGCCCATGCTGACGGTCAGGTGCGGCGCCGTCGGCGAGGCGGCGTGCGGGATCGCCATGCGTTCGAGTTCCTGCATCAGGCGGCGCGCCACGCCGGTGGCGCCGTGGGCGTCGAGCTGGGGCAGCAGGATCGCGAATTCCTCGCCGCCGTAGCGCGCCACCAGGTCCTGGCTGCGCGCCGCCGCGCGCCGCATGGCGCTGGCCACCTGCACCAGGGTGGCGTCGCCGCCGGGGTGGCCGTAGTGGTCGTTGTACAGCTTGAAGTGGTCGATGTCGACCAGCATCAGCGCCACCGGCAGGCCGGCGCGCCCGCAGCGGCGCCACTCGGCGTCCAGGCGCTCGTCGAAGGCGCGGCGGTTGGCCACGCCGGTCAGGGCATCGACCAGCAGCAGGGCGCGCAGGGCGTCGCGCTGGCGCTTGACGGTGAGCTGGGTGCGCACGCGCGCGCGCACGACGGCGGCGTTCACCGGCTTGCTGATGAAATCGGCGGCGCCGGCTTCCAGCGCGCGCGTCTCGTCTTCCGGCGACTTGAGCGCGGTGACGAAGATCACCGGGATGCCGGCGGTCTCGGGGGAGGCCAGCAATTCCTGGCACACCGCGTAGCCGTCCATGTCCGGCATCACGGCGTCGAGCAGGATAAGGTCGGGATGCTGGGTGCGCGCCAGTTCGAGCGCGCGCCGGCCATCCAGCGCGAACAGCACCTCGTGCTCGTCCTGCAGGGCGCCGTGCAGGATCTGGATGTTTTCCATCGCGTCGTCGACCACCAGGATACGGCCATTCATGGCCATGTCGGTCCAGCTCATGCATCCTCCTTCGTGTCGAGTAGGGCGCGCACCAGCGCTTGCGCCGTGTCGAAGCGCAGCGTGGCGATGGCATCGGCCAGCAGCGGGGTGCGGGCGGGGGCGGCGCGGGCCAGCAGCGGGCGCAGCGCCTCGAAGTGGGCCATGGCTTTCATGTTGTTATTTTGTAGCAGATCGAGCAGTTGCGCCAACTCCCGATGCAGCGCGCAGGCCGGCGGCGCCTCGTCCGGCGCCGGCGCGTCCGCCGCCTGCGGCGTGGGCAGGGCGCGGGCGGCGTCCAGCACCGTGTCCAGCGCCGCCTGCACGCTCGCCAGGCGCAGCGCCAGCGCCGCGTCGTCGGCGCCGCGCAGCGCGCCTTCGAGGTCGAGCGCCTCGCGCGCGACGGCCGTGGCGCCCAGGTTGGCCGCGACCCCGCGCAGGCGGTGCACGGCGCGCCCGGCCGCGGCCCGGTCGCCGCCCGCCAGCTGGGCGCGCACCTCGTCCAGCGCGCCGCCCTGGGCATCGGCGAAGCGCTTGAACAGCGCCGCGAAGCGCTCGAAGCTGCCACCGAAGCGCGGCAGCGTCGCTTTCAGGTCGATGCCGGGGATGTCGGCCGGGAGCGCGGGCACCGCGTCCGGGATCGGCGCCGCCGCCGGTTCGCGGCCGGTCACGCGCGCCAGCGTCGCCACCAGCGCATCGACGTCGATCGGCTTGGCCACGTACTCGTTCATGCCGGCGGCCAGCGCGCGCTGGCGGTCGTCCTCCATCGCATTGGCGGTCATGGCGATGATCGGCAGGCCGGTCAATCCCATCGCGCGGATCGCGCCGGCGGCCTCGAAGCCGTCCATCACCGGCATCTGCAGGTCCATCAGCACGGCGTCGTAGCGCGCCTGGCGCTCGCCCAGCATGCTCACGGCGACGCGGCCGTTGCCGGCGAAGTCGACGCCGGCGCCGGCGTGCACCAGCACGTAGTTGGCCACTTCCTGGTTCAAGAGGTTGTCCTCGACCACCAGCACGCGCATGCCGGCCAGGCGTCCGCCCAGCGGCGCGGCGCGCCGTTCCGGCAGCGGCACGGCGCGGCCGCGCATTTCGGCCACCGCCTCGCGCAGCGCATCCGGCGTGAAGGGCTTGGCCAGCACCGCGGCGATGCGCAGGTCGGCCGCCAGCGCGTCCAGGCGCCCGCATTCCGGGTCGGCGGCCAGCAGGGCGCAGGGCGGCATGGCGATCGCATCGTCGGCGCGCCCGTAGGCCAGCACCGAGGCGCCGTCCAGGTCGGGCATCGCGCTGTCGATGAAGGCGAGGTCGTAGCGCGCTTCGGCGCGCAGCAGGGCCAGGGCTTCGGTGCCGCTGGCGGCGCGGTCGACCTGCCAGCCGCAGCCCCCGAGCGCGCCGGCCAGCGCGTCGCGGCTGCTGGCATTGTCGTCGGCCACCAGCACGCGCAGCCGGGCCGGTTCGCCGCAGGGCGGCTCTTGCGCCTCGCCGTCCAGGCCGAACCAGGCCGAGAAGCCGAAGGTCGTGCCCTGGCCCGGCGCGCTCTCGACCTGCAGGTCGCCCCCCATCAGCGCCACCAGGCGCCGGCTGATCGCCAGGCCCAGGCCGGTGCCGCCGTACTTGCGGCTGGTCGAGCTGTCGGCCTGCGAGAAGGCTTCGAACATGCGCTGCTGCTGCTCGGGCGCGATGCCGATGCCGGTGTCGCGCACCGAGAAGCGCAGCGCTATGCGCCGGCCCTCGCGGCGCTCGACCCCGATCGCCAGCACCACCTCGCCGCGCTCGGTGAACTTGATCGCGTTGCCGAACAGGTTGAGTAGCACCTGCTCCAGGCGCATCGGGTCGCCCACCAGCCGGCGCGGCACGTCGGGCGCGACTGCGAACACCGGCTCGATGCCCTTGTTCCAGGCGCCGGCCGAGCTCAGGGCGCCGACGCTGGCGAGCACCTCGTCGATGCCGAAGCCGGTCTGCTCCAGCGCCAGCTGGCCGGCTTCGACCTTGGAGTAGTCGAGCACGTCGTTCAGCATCGAGAGCAGGGTCTTGGACGCCATCTGCATGCGCGCCACGTAGCCGCGCTCGCGCCGGTCCAGCGGCGCTTCCTCGAGCAGGCGCGCCAGGCCCATGATGGCGTTCATCGGGGTCCTGATCTCATGGCTCATGTTGGCCAGGAACTCGCCCTTGGCGCTGCTGGCCGCTTCGGCCGCGCGCAGGGCGTCTTCCAGGCGCGACTGGGTGCGCTTCAATTCCGTCACGTCGGCGTGCAGCATGTAGAAGCCGCGCACCCGGCCGGCCGCGTCGAAGTCCGGGATGTAGCTGCCCCAGGCCTGGATCAGCTTGTCGGAACCGCTGCGCTGCAGCCTGCGCTCGAAGAACTGCGGCTCGCCGCGCAGCACGCCCTCCAGGCGCGGGCGCACCTGCTCGATCTGTTCCGGGTCCATCAGTTCGGCGACGGTGTGGCCGATCACCTGCTCGCCGCTCCTGCCCAGCCATTCCAGGTAGGGGCGGTTGGCGAAGCGGCAGCGCAGGTCGGCGTCCCAGTAGCCCACCAGCGCCGGCAGGTGGTCGGTGACCATGCGCACCATGCGCTCGCTCTGTTCCAGGCGCTGGCCGGCGGCGCGCAGGGCATCCGCGGTCTCGACGCGCGCCGTGATGTCGCGGATGGTGCCCTGCACGATGCCCTTGCCGCCGATGTCGACGCGGTTGAGCAGCACGTCGGCGTGGAACAGCGAGCCGTCGCGGCGCCGGTGGATCCATTCGAAGCGGTGCACGCCTTCGTCCAGCGCCTGGCGCATGTAGCGTTGCGCCAGCTCGTCGGAACGGCGTCCGTCCGGCTGCAGCTCGGGCGAGGCGCTGGCCGGCGACATGCCGAGGAATTCGTCGAGGCTGGCGCAGCCGAACAGGCGCACCGCGGCCCCGTTGGCGCTCACGAAGCCGGCGTTCCAGGCGATCAGCACGTGGGCGTCGCCGGAACCCTCGAACAGGGCGCGGTACAGCACCTCGTTGTCGCGGTTGCGCTGGGCCTGCTGCATGCGCTCGCTGATGTCGAGCACCACGGCGTTGATGCCGACCAGTTCGCGCTTCAGGCCGTAGACCGGGTAGTAGCTGCACAGCCAATGGCGCATCACGCCGGGTTCGGCCGGCGAATCGCCGCTGTCCTCGACCTCGATCAGCGGGCGGCCGGTGGCCAGCACCTGGCGGTAGGGCGTCTCGATCGCGACGCCGCGTTCGCCCAGCAGCTCGGGCAGGGTGCGGCCGATGTGGGCTTCGGCCGGGATCGCGTTGACCTTGGCCAGGTAGTCGTTGACCATCACCACGCGCAGGTCCTGGTCGAGGAAGGCCAGGCCCACCGGCGCGGTGGCATACACCGTGGCCAGCATTGCGCTCGAGCGCTGCAGCTCGTCGGTGCGCTCGGCCACCAGGGCTTCCAGGCCGGTGCGGTAGTGCTGCAGCTCGCCGCCGACCTGGCGCAGGGCGTCGGCCACGGCGGCGGCCTCGCGGATCGACAGCGGCGGGATCGCCAGGGTCTCGCCGCGGCCCAGCGCCGCCGCCGGCCCGGTCAGCGCGCGCACCGAGCGCGCGATGCCGTCGCCGATGCGCCAGGCCAGGCCCAGGCTGATCGCCAGCATGGCGGCGATGCCGGCCAGCGTGGTGCCCGGCGCCGGACCCAGGATCTCGCGCGCGGCATGGCGCGGGAAGCCGATCGCCACGGTCCAGCGATGGGCGCCGGTGCGCGCATAGGCCGCGTTCAGGGGCCGGCCTTCGCTCGACCTGACCGGCACCACGCCGCTGTCCTTCGTGGCCAGCGCCGCCGCCAGTTCGGGCCGCATCGGCGTGCCCATCACGCGCACCAGGTCGCCGCCGCGCGCCACCAGGCGCTGGTGGTTGTCGAAGACCTGGGCGTTCCAGTGTTCGGGCAGGTGCTGGCTTTCGAGCAGCTCGGCCAGGCGGCGCGGGCGCAGCTCCACCGACAGCGCATAGGCCACGGCGCCGTCGCGCCAGACCGGCACCGTGATCGAGATCGCCCAGGGCTGGCCGGCGTCGCCGCGGCGCAGGCCGGAGGTGACGGCGTCGCCGCTGGCGAACACGCGCTTGACGTCGGCGTCATCGAGGTTCGCGGGCAGCGGCATGCCATAGGCGCGGCGCGAGTCGAGCAGGGGACGGCCGTCGGGGCCGCTCAGGACATAGGCGGACACCGGGAATTCCGGACGCAGCAGGCGGCGCGAACTGGCGTGGAACTCGGCCAGGCGGCCGCTGGCCAGCGTCGGCGCATTGGCCAGCGTGCGCGCGGCGGTTTCGCCATTGCCCAGGTCGCGCTCGACGGCGGCGGACAGGGCGCGCGCGATCATCTCCGCATCCTCGGCCACGTGCTGGCGTTCGCGCTGGTCGGCATCGTGCGCGAACACCAGGTAGCCGATCAGGATCGGCAGGGCGCAGGCCAGGACCAGGGTGACCAGCTTGGAACGGATCGAGGGCAGGGAAAGACGTGACGGCAAGACCAGGGACTCCAGGAACGCGCGCATGCACCGGTGTGCCGCGCATGTGCATGGTAGCCCAGCGGCACACCGGGCGGAGCACGCAAGTATTTATTTAAGGAAACGACTTTTAAGACGTGGACGTTAAGCAACGTTCAAATATATATTGCTAATGTTCCATTGCCTGGATTCGGGGTCAGGGATTCGGGGTCAGAGCCCGATTTTTGGAAACATTCATCGGCAAGTGACTGATTCGTCAGTGAATTATTCGTGTGCAATGCAAAATCAGTGCTCTGACCCCGAAATTGTTAGTTGTGCGTGAATAATTGCCAAGAAACGGGGTCTGACCCCGAACTGATGCTGGTTAAATTTGCAGCGAAAAACGCTTGCGCGTCGCATCAAGACGACGATATCCATACGGAAAATAATTCCAACCGTTAATTCCTCTTCCTTCTGATTTAAAATTGCAGGAGAAGTCCTACAAAGTTGATGAGGTGATATGGCGAGGCCAGAAAAAGTCAGGCTCGGGGAAATCCTGGTGCAACAGAAGCTGCTGTCGGAAGAGCAGCTGAACCAGGCGCTGGGCGACCAGAAGCGCAGTGGGCGCAAGCTCGGCCGCGTGTTCGTGGAAAACGGCTTCGTCACCGAGGAGCAGATCTCGGGCGCGCTGGCGCGCCAGCTCGGCATCCCCTACATCAACCTCAAGTTCTACAACATCAACCAGGACGTGGTCCGGCTGCTGCCGGAGACCCAGGCGCGCCGTTTCCGCGCGCTGGTGCTGGAAGACCGCGTCGAGACCGTGCTGGTCGGCGTGTCCGACCCGACCGACCTGTTCGCCTACGACGAAATCGCGCGCCTGCTGAAAAAGGGCGTGGAACTGGCCGTGGTCAACGAGACCGAGGTGCTGCAGGCGATCGACCGCATCTACCGCCGCACCGGCGAGATCACCGGCCTGGCGCGCGAGCTGGAGCAGGACCTGGGCGACGCCTCGGTCGACTTCGGCGCGCTGTCCGCCAACTCCGGGCTGGAAGAAGCGCCGGTGGTGAAACTGCTGCAATCGGTGTTCGACGATGCCGCCCAGGTGCGCGCCTCCGACATCCACATCGAGCCGCAGGACGGGCGCCTGCAGATCCGCTTCCGCATCGACGGCGTGCTGCACCTGCAGACCGAGGCCGACATCAAGATCGCAACGCCGCTGGCGCTGCGCCTGAAACTGATGGCCGACCTCGACATCTCGGAAAAGCGCCTGCCGCAGGATGGCCGCTTCGCGGTCAAGGTGCGGAACCAGCGCATCGACGTGCGTATCTCGACCATGCCGACCCAGTACGGCGAATCGGTGGTGATGCGTTTGCTGAACCAGGTCGGCACCACGCTGAGGCTGGACGCGATCGGCATGGCGCCGCGCCTGGTCGAGCGCTTCCGCGCCATCGTCCAGCGCCCCAACGGCCTGGTGCTGGTGACCGGTCCCACGGGTTCGGGCAAGACCACGACCTTGTACAGCGCGCTGGCCGAACTGAATTCGGTGGAAAAGAAGCTGATCACGGTCGAGGACCCGGTCGAATACCGCCTGCCCGGTATCAACCAGGTGCAGGTCAACGACAAGATCGAGTTGTCCTTCGCCCGCGTGCTGCGCTCGGCGCTGCGCCAGGACCCGGACATCGTGCTGGTGGGCGAGATGCGAGACCAGGAGACCGCCCAGATTGGCCTGCGCGCCGCCATGACGGGCCACCTGGTGTTATCCACCCTGCACACCAACGATGCCGCTTCCACCCCGCTGCGCCTGATGGACATGGGCGTGCCGCGCTACATGGTGGGCGGCTCGCTGCAAGCCGTGCTGGCGCAGCGCCTGGTGCGCGTGATCTGCGAATCCTGCAGCCAGCCGCACGCGGCGCCGCCGGCGGAACGCGCCTGGCTGCGCGCCGAACTCGGGGATCGCGCCGACAGCATCCCGCTGTTCCACGGGCGCGGCTGCTCGCACTGCAACGGCACCGGCTACCGCGGCCGGACCGGGGTGTATGAACTGCTGGAGATGACGCGCGCCGTCAACGACGCCATCAACCACCCGGACCCCGGCCACTTCCTGAAGACCGCCTACACCGAGATGCGCGGCGAGACCCTGCGCCGCAGCGCGGTGCGCCTCGCCATCGCGGGCCGCACCACGGTGGCCGAGGCGATGCGCGTCAGTAACCAGGCGGAGGAATAAGGGTGCCCTTCTTTGCCTACCGGGGCCGCAACGCGCGCGGCGAATTGATGCAGGGCGTGCTCGAAGGCGCGGACAGCGGCTCGGTCGCCGACCAGCTGTTCGGCACCGGCGTCACGCCGCTCGAGATCACGCTCACCACGCGCGCCGTCACCAAGACCGGCGCCGACGCCGACACGCTGTGGCAGCGCATCACCGCCAAGCGCGTCACCTCGCTCGACGTCCAGCTGTTCAGCCGCCAGATCTACACCCTGCTGAAGTCCGGCGTGCCGATCATGCGCGGCCTGGCCGGCCTGCAGGAATCGAGCACCAACAAGACCTTCGCGCGCGTGATCCAGGACCTGCGCGAATCGCTCGACGCCGGGCGCGAGCTGTCCGCCGCGATGCGGCGCCACCCGCAATGCTTCTCGACCTTCTACCTGGCGATGGTGAGGGTGGGGGAGATGACCGGGCGCCTGGAAGAAGTCTTCCTGCGCCTGTTCGACCACATGGAATTCGACCGCGACATGCGCCAGCGCGTCAAGACCGCGCTGCGCTACCCGAGCTTCGTGCTGGTCGCGATGGCGGCGGCGATGGCGGTGGTGAACATCTTCGTGATCCCGCAGTTCGAAAAGGTGTTCAACAGCTTTCACGCGCAGCTGCCGCTGATGACGCGCATCCTGATCGGCAGCTCGCGTTTCACGGTGCAGTGGTGGCCGGCCTTCCTGATCGGTATCATCGGCGCGATCGTGGCTTTTGTGAGCTGGACCCGCTCGACGGGCGGGCGCCTGGCCTGGGACCGCATCAAGCTGCGCCTGCCGATCGCCGGCAAGATCATCCACAAGGGCACGATGGCGCGTTTCGCGCGCAGCTTCGCGCTGTCGATCCGCAGCGGCGTGCCGATCGTGCAGGCCCTGACCGTGGTCTCGCAAACTTCCGACAACGCCTACCTGGCCGCCCGCATCGAGCAGATGCGCGACGGCGTCGAGCGCGGCGAGAGCATCGTGCGCACCGCGACCAACGCCCAGGTGTTCACGCCGATCGTGCTGCAGATGATCGCCGTGGGCGAGGAATCCGGCTCGATCGACGACCTGATGGACGAGATCGCGATGATGTACGAGCGCGAGGTCGACTACGAGCTGAAGACCCTGTCGAGCCAGATCGAACCGATCCTGATCGTGTTCCTGGGCGTGATGGTCCTGATCCTGGCACTGGGCATCTTCCTGCCGATCTGGGACCTGGGCAAGGCGGCGCTGCACCGGCAATGAGCAGCGCGATGACACGCCGTACGCGCGGCTTTACCTTGCTGGAATTCGCGGTCACCGTGCTGGTGGCCGCGGCACTCAGCATGGTGCTGCTGAACCGCTTCGATTTCTACCGCGACCAGGCCGAGATGGCCTCGGCGCGCCAGATGGTCGGTGCGCTGCGCACGGCCCTGCACACGCGCGCCGCCCAGCTGCAGGTGGCCGGACGCGAGCGGGAATTGCTGGCGCTGGCCACCGACAATCCGATGAACTGGCTGGTGCGAAAACCCGACAATTACCTGGGCGAATACTACGCACCGGACCCGGCCCGGATCGGCCGCAGCGGCTGGGTGTTTGACCCGCGCGACAAAAGCCTTGTGTATATGCTACCGAACGCAGAAAGTTTTTCTTTCGGCACAGCAAGATTGCTGAAATTCAAGGTAGAATCAATACGGTCAGCTGGACCACGTACCCTTAGCCTGGCCCTGAATCAAGTCAGCGGATAGGCAGTCGTCAACAACCCCAAGCGGCATATCCGCACCCCACTTTTTTCGGAGAGACTCGAATGAACAAGAACTTCAAGCGCGCAGCACAGGGCGGTTTCACCCTGATCGAACTGATCGTCGTGATCGTGATCCTGGGCATCCTTGCGGCGACGGCACTGCCGAAGTTCGCGGACCTGAGCGGCGATGCGCGCAAGGCTTCGCTGCAGGCGGCCAAGGCGTCGATCAGCTCGGTCTCGGCCATGGCCCACGGTAAATTCCTGGTGGACCCGGTCGCCAACAAGGACAGCATCAAGATGGAAAACGTGTCGGTGACGATGGCCAGTGGCTACCCGGGCGCAAGCGCCGCGCTGGCGACCGCCGCCGGCCTGAGCGAGGACGACTACACCATCTCGCCGTCCCCGAGCGCGGCGTCGGGCACCGCCGCCACCACCGTCACCGTCTCGCCGAAGGGTGTGACCACGGCCGCCAGCTGCCAGGTCACCTACACCCCGGCAAAAGCTGCGAGCGACGGCACCATCACGCCGCCGACCATCGTCGTGCCGACCACCATCAACTGCAACTAAAGCAAGCAGCCCGGGAGCCGGACGGATGCCGCGCCAAGCCCCTGTCCACGCACGCCATCCTGCTCCTGCTTCCGCTTCCGCTTCCGGCCGGCCCCGCAGCGCCGGCTTCACGATGGTCGAACTGATCGTCGTGATCATCCTGGCCGGCATCCTCGCCGCCATCGGCGCCTCCCGTTTCTACAACCGCAGCGGCTACGATGCCGCCGCCTTCGCCGAGCAGGGCCGCGCCATGCTGCGCTACGCCCAGAAGCTGGCCGTGGCCCAGAACCGCAACATCTTCGTGCAGGGCGCCCTCGACGGCGTCGGCCTGTGCTTCGAGGCCACCATGCCGTGCCCGGCGGCGAGCCAGGTGCCGGCGCCCGCGGGCACCAACAGCGGCAGCGCCTCGACGCGCAAGTTCTGCGTGGCCGGCACCTATTCGGAGCGCTGGTATTGCGAAGGCTGGCCGGACGGCGTCACGATGATGCCGGTGTCGGGCACCCTGTCTCCCTTCTTCTTCGACGGCCTGGGCCGGCCGCGCGTGAACGGCGGCAGCTTCACGGGCCTGACGGTCACGATCTCCGGCGACGGCGTCTCGAGCCGGATCACGGTGAACCAGGAAACCGGCTATGTCCAGTAAGCCGCGCCTGCGCCAGCGCGGCGTGACGATGATCGAACTGATCCTGTTCATCGTGATCATCGGCGTCGGCCTGGCCGGCATCGTCGCCGTCATGAATTTCACCACCCAGCGCAGCGCCGATCCGGTGCGCCGCAAGCAGGCGCTGATGCTGGCCGAGGCCTTGCTCGAGGAAGTCGAGCTGGCCAAGTTCTCCTGGTGCGACGTGTCCGATCCGCTGGCCGGCGACGACGATCCCGCCAGCGCCGTCACCAGCGCCGCCGGCTGCCAGGCCGTGCCGGAAGGGTGGGGGCCGGAAACCGGCAACCAGCGTCCCTTCGACAACGTCAACGATTACGTGTCCGGCCCGAACGTCGAGACCCAGGCCTTCGGCGCCGACGGCAAGCTGGTCGACGCCGACGGCAACCCCTTGCCGCTCACAGGCTTTCGCGCCAGCGTGACGATCCGCCCGGACCGGCTGGGGAACCTGGACAGCCGCAACGCCCCGATCACCAGCGCCGAAGTCCTGCGCATCACGGTCACCGTCAACTACGACGGCCAGAGCCTGAGCCTGGACGGCTACCGCACGCGCTACGCGCCGAATTCCCTATGACGCTGCGGACCCGCACCCCCGGCTTCACGCTGGTCGAGGCCATCGTCGTGATGGCCATCATCGGCATCATCAGCGGCATGGTCGCCTTGTTCATCCGCGCGCCCATCCTCGGCTACCGCGACGCCGTCGACCGCGCCGAGCTCACCGACCAGGCCGACCTGGCGCTGCGCCGCATGGCGCGCGACATCCGCCTGGCGCTGCCCAACAGCGTGCGCGTGAGCGCGGACGGCAGCGCGATCGAATTCCTGCAGACCCGCAGCGGCGGCCGCTACCTGGCGGCCGAGGATGGCGTGAGCGGCCTGCCGGTGCTGGATTTCGAGGACGCGACCAAGCGCAGCTTCACGGTGTTCGCGCCGCCAGCCAGCTTTTCCCAGGTGGTGCCGAACAGCGACTGGCTGGTCGTGTACAACCTGGGCACCGGCTTCGCGCCGGCCGACGCCTACCAGGGCGGCAACATCGCGAAGATCACGGCCGTCGCCGCCGATCCCAACAACGCGACCCTCAAACCCATCGCCACCGTGACCCTGGCCAGCAACCCGTTCGCCGCGCAATCGCCATCGATGCCGTCGCCGACTTCCAGCTTCCAGGTCGTCAGCGGCGCGGTCAGCTTCTATTGCCAGGCCCAGGGCGACGGCACGAACACGCTGTGGCGCGCCTGGAACTACGGCATCAACGCCCAGCAGGCGGTGCCGTCCGGCGGCGAGCGCGCCGTCATGGCCAGCCGCCTGGCCAGTTGCAACAACCTGTTTTCCTACGGCAGCGCGGCCACCCAGCGCAGCAGCCTGGTGCTGCTGGCGCTGACGCTGAACGGCCGCTACCCGGATTCGCAACCGGTCCGCCTGGTGCACCAGGTCCACGTCGACAATACCCCATGATGCGCAAGCCTCTTCATCCCGCCCGCAGCGCCGGCGTCGGCCTGGTCACCGCCATCTTCCTGCTGGTCGTGCTGTCCGGCCTCGGCGTGGCCATGGTCGCCCTGTTCACCACCCAGCAAGCCAGCGCCACCCTCGACATCCAGGGCGCGCGCGCCTACCAGGCCGCGCGCGCCGGCATCGAGTGGGGCCTGTGGCAGCGCCGCCGCGGCACCTGTCCGGCCGGCGTCACCATCGTGACCATGCCGGACGCCCCCACGCTGCGGGGCTTCACGGTGGCGGTCAGCTGCACCCAGGCGGCCGGCGCGCCGAACGCCCCGGCCACCATCACGGCCTTCGCCTGCAACATGGCCGACGCCAACGGCCGCTGCGACCAGCCCAGGAACGACCCCGACTACGTGCGGCGCCAGATCGAGGTGCAGGCATGAAGCGCCTCGCCGTCTCCATGCTGGCCTGCCTGGCCGGCCTGCTGCTGGCCTGCCTGCCGGCGGGCGCCGACACCGACGTCCAGCAGACCCTGACCTTCCGCGGCCCGGTCAACTTCACCGGCACCGTCGAAACGCTGCGCGCCAACAGCAACACCTATTCGAACGGCAGCGCCTGCAGCATCCTCAGCAACGTCTCGGCCAACCTGTCCGGCATCCCGAGCGGCGCCAAGATCCTGAGCGCCCAGCTGTACTGGGCCGGCTCGGGCAACTCGCCCGACTACAGCGTCAACTTCGACGGCCATACCGTGCGCGCGCCGACCGCGCGCCAGTACGTCTCGAAGACCGGCAACGGCATCAACTACTTCAGCGGCGCCGCCGACGTCACCGCCTACGTCGACGGCAACCGCAGCTACACCTTCAGCGGCTTGAGCGTCACCGCCACCGACCCCTGGTGCAGTGTGCAGGCCGTGCTCGGCGGCTTCGCGCTGGTGGTTGTCTATTCGAACACGGGCGAGCCCTTCCGCCTGCTGAACATCTACGAGGGCTTCAAGTATTTCCAGAACAGCGGTTTCACGATCGACCTCGGCAACTTCAATGTGCCCAAGCCGCTCGGCAACGCCACCGGCCGCATCGGCCACGTCACCTGGGAGGGCGATTCCACGCTGTCGCAGGGTGGCGAGACCCTGAAATTCAACGGCATCGAACTGACCGACGACTACAACCCCGCGGGCAACCAGTTCAATTCGGCCAGCAACATCACCGGCGACCGCACCACCTGGGGCATCGACTTCGATGCCTACACGCTCGGTTCGGACTACATCTCGCCGGGGCAGAACAGCGCCACCACCGCCTACCGCTCGGGCCAGGACCTGGTGCTGCTCAGCGCCGAGATCGTGGCCATGCCCTTCGTAGGCAATGCCGACCTGGGGCTGGCGATGTCGCGCACCGGCGACCTGTACGTGGGTTCCACCGCCGCGTACACGCTGACGGTGACCAACAACGGCAGCGACGTCGAGGTCGGCCCGGTGACCATCACCGACACGCTGCCGGCGGGCCTGAAGCTGGTGTCGACCAGCGGCAGCGGCTGGTCCTGCACCAACGCGGCCGGCAGCAACGGCACCACGGTCGTCACCTGCAAGTCGAACGCGCAGGTGGCCGCCGGCGCCAAGACGAATGCGCTGACCGTGACCGTCACGCCCACGGCGGCGGGCACGTACACGAATTCGGCCACGGTGTCGGGCAAGACCGGCGACAGCAATTCAAGCAACAACACCGCCACCAATGGCAGCAGCGCGATCGACCCCGGTTCGGCCACGGTCGTGTTCACCACCGAGGTCTGCAAGAACGGCGACCCGATCGTCACCGCGCCGGGCGACGCCGGCTGCCACCGTTTCATCGGGCCCGTGGTCGCCGGCGCCGCCGACAGCAAGATCTACGTGACGGCCACCTCCGGCAACAAGGCGATGGCCATCGACAAGTACCTCTCGAGCCCGTTCTCGATCGACCTGGCCGCGACCTGCCTGCCGTTCTCGAACGTCGCGCTGGCCTACGGCGGCCAGACCCTGGATTGCCAGGGCGGCTGGAAGACCGTGCAGGTGAAGACGGCCACGAATTCGCCGACCGGCGTGCTGCCGGGCGACTCGTCCTTCTTCTACGCCGACGTCGGCCGCATCACCCTGAAGCTGCGCTATAGCGGTGCCGTGATGGGCACGGTCGACTTCATCTCGCGCCCGAAGGACATCCGCTTCCAGAAGGTGTTCAGGAACAGCGACGGCGTCGAGGACCAGCAGGGCGCATCAAGCGACAGCTGGAAGAAGCCCGCCGCCATGGCCTTCGCCAAGGCCGGCGAACCCTTCACCATGCGCCTGGGCGCCTGGATGGACAACGGCGCCTGGGCGCCCAGCTTCGGCAAGGAGGCGGCGGCGCTGAAGGGCAAGCTGGCCGCCGAACTGCTCGACCTCGACTTCGAGCTCGACCTGTTCGCGGCCGACCCGCTGGCCAGCCCGGTGCTGCCGGTGAGTTCCGCCGACGGCCGGATCGACGCGGTGGCGCAGCGCGCCTTTGCGCTGGACCAGGATTTCACGGCCAGCACCGCGGTCGGCGGCGCCTTCGACGCCAAAGCGCGCTGGTTCGAGGCCGGCTACCTGGCGGCCACCCCCTCGCTGGCGGACTACCTCGGCACCGGCCAGGTCGGCGGGCCGAAGGATGGCGTCGCCCCGGGCGCGGCGGCGCGCCTGGTGACTTCCACGCGCGTGATCGGCCACTTCTATCCCGACCATTTCGAGACCAGCCTGAGTCCCGCCTTCGACTGCGCGCCCGAACTGAAGTGCCCGGTGGCGCCCGACTTCCCGCCCAGCGGCGCCGTCTACGCCACCCAGCCCTTCAAGCTGTCGGTGGCGGCCTTCGGCCTGCCGCGCGACGGCCAGCCGCAGCCGCTCTCGCTGTTCCGCAACCTGGCCGCCAGCGCGGCCAACGGCAACATCGTCGGCAAGGTGGTGTACCGCAGCGTGAGCCTGTCGGCGGTGGTCAAGCCGACCGACACCGGCGCGCGCGCGCTGACGGGCTTCACCCTCGACCCGGCCACGCCGCTGCCGACCTCCAGCGGCGCGACCGACTTCCCGGCCATGAACGCAAACGCCAGCTACACGCTGGGCAAGGCCTACACGCCCACCGACGCCACCAGCGGCAAGACCGCCCCCACGCTGTTCTACTTGCGCGCCACCATGCGCGAACGGGTGACCACCAGCGCCGGCATCGCCGCCGACGTCACGGTGGATTCGAGCACGCCGGCGGCCACCCCCACCGTCCAGTACGAGGATGGCCTGATGGTCGTGTCCGGCCGCCTGCTGGTGCCCAACGTGTTCGGCTCGGAACTGCTGAACCTGCCCGCGAACCTGGCGGCCCAGTACTGGAACGGCAGCGCCTGGGCGACCAACACCATCGACAACGCCAGCACCGTGGCCCAGAAGCTGGTCTTCGTGAAATGCGCGCGCGCTCTGGCGTCGAATCCGGCCACCGGCGCCTGCAAGGCCGATCCCATCGCCATTGCCGACCAGGGGCCGGTCCAGCTGGTCGGCGGCACCGGCAAGCTGGTGCTGAAGAGCCCGGGGCGGGGCGTGGCCGGCAGCGTCGAATATTCGGTCAGCGGCGGCAACGCGGCGGCCTGGCTGCCCAGCACGCGCGGGCGCGCGACCTTCGGCGTGTACAAAAGCCCGATCATTTATCTGCGTGAGGTGTACTGACAACGTTGCTGCTGTACGTGCATCCAGCAAATCAATAAAAACTGCCGCAGGGCAAAAAATGGGTTCGGCTTTTTGCCGGAGTTGAATATAATCAAGGGTCTAGCGAACTTTCCTCGAAACTCAACGATGTCCGACACCGCGCATGCGTTTGTTTAGCCGACCCAACAAGACCGGCGCCTGGCTGGCGCTGGTGCCGCAGCGCGACGGCATCGCCGCCGCCAGCGTCGCGCCTGGACCCGCCGGCAAGTCCGCGGTGACGGTCGCGACCTTCTTCCCGGGCGCGGCCGGCGTCGAGGCGATGGAACGCGCCGGCAAGGAACTGCACAGCGCGGGCTACCGCTGCACCACGGTGCTGGCCGGCGGCGAGTACCAGCTGATGTCGGTCGAGGCGCCGAACGTGCCGGATGAGGAACGCAAGACCGCCATGCGCTGGCGCCTGAAGGACCTGCTCGACTTTCCGGTCGACGAGGCCACCTTCGACCTGGCCGAGATCCCGCTCGATCCGAACGCCACGGCGCGTCCGCAGCAGAGCGTGTTCGCGGTGGCGGCCCGCAACAGCATCGTGCGCGCGCGCCAGCAGCTGTTCGCCAGGGCGAAAGTGAAGCTGGGCGTGATCGACGTGCCCGAGATGGCGCAGCGGAATATCTCGGCCCTGCTCGAGGAAAACGGGCGCGGCGTGGCCATGCTCTCCTTTGGCGAGGACGGCGGCCTTCTCACCGTGTCCTGGCGCGCCGAACTCTACCTGTCGCGCCGCATCGACGTGACCCTGGCCCAGCTGCTCGAACCCGACCACGAGCGCAAGCTGCAGAGCTTCGACAAGATCACCCTCGAGCTGCAACGCTCACTCGACCACTTCGAGCGCCAGTTCTCCTTCATCAGCATCGCCCGCCTGGTGCTGGCCCCGACCGGCGCCAGCGGGCTGGACGCCTATTTGTCGAGCAACCTGTACACCCGCGTCGAGACGCTCGACCTGGCGGCGGTGTTCGATTTGTCCGGGGTGCCGGATCTCGCCGACCCGGCGCGCCAGCAGCGTTTCTTCCTGCCGCTGGGCGCGGCCCTGCGCGGCGCGGAGGTGACGGCATGAGCCAGCAGATCAACCTGTTCAACGAACTGTTCGAACAGAAGCAGCAGCGCTTCACCGCCAGGACCATGGCGCTCGCCGCCGCCGTGCTGGTGCTGGGGATGGCCGGCATGGGTGGTTTCGCCGGCATGCGCGTGAACGCCCTGCAGCGCGAGGCCGGCGCCGGCGCGGCGCAGCTGGACAAGGCGCAGAAGCGCCTGGCGACGGTCAGCGCCGAGTTCACGCCGCGCCAGAGCAATGTCGCGCTGGCCGGCGAGCTGGGCGAAGCCGAGACCCGGCTGCTGGCGCTGCGCCGCGTGTCCGAGCTGATCGCGCGCGGCGGCATCGGCAACCCGCAGGGCTATGCCGAATACTTCCGCGCGCTGGCGCGCCAGCGGGTCGAAGGCCTGTGGCTGACCGGGGTGCGCATCGGCGGCGCCGGCCAGGACATCGGCGTGCGCGGCCGCGCCCTCGATCCGGCCCTGGTGCCGGGCTTCCTGGGCCGTCTGCGCAACGAACCGGTCATGCAAGGGAAAGCCGTGGGCAGCCTGCAGATCGGCGAGGCGGCGGCGCTCGGGAGCATCGGCAAGGATGGCAAGGAAGGCACGGCGCCGGCGCCTTACGTGGAATTCAGCCTGCAGTCCACGCCGCAGGCGGCAAGCGGAGGCCAGCCATGATGAAGCAGAAGTGGCAGATGCTGGCGGCGCGCATCGACGCCATGAGCCAGCGCGAGCGCCTGATGGTGTTCGGCACGCTGTTGGCGGCGCTGCTGTTCATCGGGAACCTGGCCGTGCTCGGGCCCCTGCAGCGCAAACAGGACGTGCTGCGCAGCCAGATCGACCAGCAGCGCAACAACATCGACGGCATCAACGCCGAGATCGTGCAGAAGCTGGAGCTGGCCGCGAACGACCCGGACGCGCCGCTGCGCCGGCGCCTGCAGGCGGTGCAGGGCGAGACCGAGCGCCTGGGCAGTGAACTGCGCGCGATGCAGCACGGCCTGGTGCGGCCCGAGCAGATCGGGCCGCTGCTGGAATCGATCCTGCGCGCCAACGGCCGCCTGAAGCTGGTGGCGGTGCGCACCTTGCCGGTGGAGCCGCTGAGCAGCTTCGAGACCGATCAAAAGAACGCCGCGCCGGCCCCGGTTCCGGCCACTGCCACTGCCAAGTCGCCCGAGCTGCTGTTCCGCCACGGCGTCGAACTGACGGCGCGCGGCAGCTACCTCGACATGGTCGACTACATGGCCGCGCTGGAAGCGCTGCCGACCCAGCTGTTCTGGGGCAGCGCCCGCATCGAGGTCGAGGATTACCCGAGCGCGCGCCTGACGCTGACCCTGTACACGCTGGGCCTGGACGAGAAATGGATGAAGCTGTGAAGCGATCGACGATTCTGCCGGCTGCCGTGCTGGCGCTGGCTTCCTGCGGCGCGGCGGCGCAGGCGCTGCAGGACCCGATGCGCCCGCCGGCCTCGCTGCAAACGGCAGGGCCCAGCGCCGCCGCCGGCGCCAACCCGGCCGGTCCGCAGTTGCAGACCATCCTGATCGGGCGCGGTCCGGGCGGACGCCACCTGGCCGTGATCGACGGCGAGACCGTGCGTCCCGGCGACAACTTCCATGGTGCGCGCGTGGCGCGCATCGCCGACAACGAGGTCGAGCTGGTACGCGGCCGTGAACGCCAGGTGCTGCGCCTGGACAGCCAGGCCGTGGCCGGCATGTCGCCGGCCAAGCCGGACGGGCAGGCCGGGCGCGGCGCGCGCTGAACGCCCTGGACAAGGACAAGACATGCACAAGACGACCCAAGCGATGAAGACCACGGCTGCGCTCACGGCGGCGCTGCTGCTGGCCGCCTGCCAGAGCGCGCCCAGCACCACGACCTACGACCAGATCCGCCAGGAGGTCGCCGCCGCCGCGAAAGGCAACGGCCCGGCGCAGCCCGCCGCCGATGCCGCCGTCGCCGACGCGCTGCTGCCGCCGCCCGCCGCGCTGGCCTCGCAACTGCCCAAGGCCCGCCCGGCGCTGGAAGAGCGCTTCAACGTCTCCTTCAACAACGTCCCGGCGCAGCAGTTCTTCCGCTCGATCGTGGCCGGCACCCGCTACAACATCCTGGTTCACCCGGACGTCAGCGGCACCATCACCGCCAACCTGAAGGACGTGACCTTGCCGGAGACGCTCGACGCGGTGCGCGAGATGTACGGCTACGACTACCGCATCGAAGGCACCCGCATCTCGATCAAGCCGCTGACCGTGCAGACCCGGATGTTCCATGTGAACTACCTGGTCGGCAAGCGCCGCGGCAACTCGAACCTGCGCGTGACCTCGACCTCGGTCTCGAACGCCGTCACCAACCAGAACGGCCAGAACCAGAATGGCCAGGGCACGGGCACCCCGAACAACGGCGCCAACGGCAGCCAGTACGGCAGCGGCCAGGGCCAGATCGAGAGCACCGACATCAACACCAGCTCGGACAACGACTTCTGGGCCGACTTGAAGGCGGCGATCGAAGCCATCGTCGGACCCAAGGAAGGCGGACGCAGCGTCGTGATCAGCCCGCAGTCGGGCGTGATCGTGATCCGCGCCATGCCGGACGAGCTGCGCAACGTGGACGCCTACCTGAAGGCGACCCAGCTGGCGGTCGACCGCCAGGTGATCCTGGAAGCGAAGATCCTCGAGGTCGAACTGAACGACAGCTTCCAGAGCGGCGTCAACTGGGCCAGCTTCACCTCGATCGGCGGCGGCCACCCGTTCTCCGGCGGCCTGATCGGCCCCGGCGCGACCCTGAACCCGGCCAGCGGTCGTACCGGCAGCCCGCTGACCGACACCGCGACCGGCCTGTCCTCGGTCGCCGGCTATTCGCTGTCGAGCGCCGCCAACGCCGCCGGCTCGATGTTCGGCATGGCCTTCCAGAGCAAGAACTTCGCGGCCCTGCTGTCCTTCCTGGAAACCCAGGGCACCGTGCACGTGCTGTCCAGCCCGCGCGTGGCCGCCATCAACAACCAGAAGGCGGTGCTGAAGATCGGCACCGACGAGTTCTACGTGACCGGCGTCACCACCACCACCGCGCTGTCGGCGAACTCCGGCACCGTCACGCCGAGCGTGACCCTGCAGCCCTTCTTCTCGGGCGTGGTGCTGGACGTGACCCCGCAGATCGACGAGAAGGGCAACATCCTGCTGCACGTGCACCCGTCGGTGAGCCAGGTCTCGACCGTCAACAAGGACGTGAGCCTGGGCTCGGCCGGCAACCTGACCCTGCCGCTGGCGGCGTCGGCGACTTCGGAACTGGACAGCATCGTGCGCGGCCAGAACGGCCAGGTCATCGCCATCGGCGGCCTGATGCGCCAGTCGTCGACCGCCGACAATTCGCAGATCCCGGGCGCGAACAGCCTGCCCGGCCTGTCGGCGCTGCTCGGTTCGAAAAAGCGCATCAACCAGAAGCGCGAACTGGTGGTGCTGATCAAGCCGACCATCGTCGAAGGCATCAACAACTGGAACGACGACCTGCTCAACAGTAACCGCCGCCTCGAACAGCTCGACCCGCGCAGCCAGGGGATGCAGTGATGTACACGGCCCACTTCGGCCTGCGCGAGGCGCCGTTCGGCATCACCCCGGACACCAGCTTCTTCTTCGGCAGCCCGCATTCGCAGGAAGCCCTGAACACGCTGCTGGTGGCGGCGCGCGGCGGAGAGGGCTTCATCAAGATCACCGGCGAAGTCGGCACCGGCAAGACCCTGTTGTGCCGCAAGTTCATGGCGACGCTGGGCCCGGGCTTCGTCACCGCCTACATCCCGAATCCCTACCTGGAGCCGCGCACGCTGATGCTGGCGCTGGCCGACGAACTCGAGATCAAGCTCGAGCGCGACGTCGACCAGCACCACCTGCTCAAGGCGATCACCGACCGCCTGCTGCAGCTGGCCGGCGCCGACCAGCGCGTGATCCTGTGCCTGGACGAGGCCCAGGCGATCCCGGTCGAGAGCCTGGAAGCGCTGCGCCTGCTGACCAACCTCGAAACGGAAAAGCGCAAGCTGCTGCAGATCGTGCTGTTCGGCCAGCCGGAACTGAACCGCAAGCTGGAAATCGACGCGATCCGCCAGTTGGCCCAGCGCATCACCTTCCACTACCATCTCGGACCGCTCGGCCGCGACGACCTGGATTATTATGTGGCGCACCGCCTGCGGGTGGCCGGATGGAGCGGCGAGCGCCTGTTTCTGCCGGCCGCCGTGGCCGCCCTGTACCGCGCCAGCGGCGGCGTGCCGCGCCTGGCCAACATCCTGGCGCACAAGGCGCTGATGCTGTGCTACGGCGAAGGTGGGCATGAAGTCGGGCGCGCCCACGTGCGCGCGGCCGCGCGCGACACCCTGGCCACGGCGGCGCGCCGCGCCTGGCCGTGGCGTGCGCTGGGCGCGCTCGGCGCTTCACTGGCCCTGTCGCTGGCGGCGGGCATGACCTGGGCATTGACGCGATGAGCCTGATAAACAAGATGCTGCAAGACCTCGACGCGCGCGGCGGCGCGCCCGGCGAGGCGATTCCTTCCCATATCAAGCCGGTGGCGCACGCGTCGACGAGGCGGCGCCAGCCGAACAAGCGCGTGATGGCGGCCGCGGTGGCGGGCGCACTGGCCGGGGTGGCCGTCATCTGGTTTGGCGTGAAGCCGCACTTCGACAAGGACGTGGACAGCAAGCCGGCGGCGCCGGTGGCGGCCAAGGCGGCGCCGGAACTGGCGAAGCCGGGGCAGGGCATGACCAGTACGATCAGGCCGCTGGTGGAATCGGCCGAGCCCGCGGCGGCACCCACGGTTGCCGCGCCGGTCGCGACTCCGGCGCGCGCGCCAGCTGCGGAACCTGTGGCCGAGCCTGCGCGTGAGCCGGTTGCCGAGCCGGCCGTCAAGCCGCGCGTGGCCGCCGCACCTGCGCACGCGTCGAAGCGCGAGCCTGCCGTGCGGGCACATCGCGACGTGGCGGAAGCGCCGGCTGCGCGTCCGGTCGCCGTGGCCCCGGCCGCGCAGTCGGTCGCGCCGCTGGAGCCGGACAGTGCCGAAGCACGCGCCATCCGCCGCGCGCTGGCGCTCGAACTCGAAGCGCGCGCCGCCCGCAAGGCCGCGGCGCCGCGCGATGCGCGGGTCGCCGCCGGGCGCCAGGAAAACACGGGGCAGCGCGCCGAAGGCGAATACCGCCGCGCGCTCGCGAGCCTGCAGGAAGGCCGCATGATCGAGACCATCGCCGCGCTCGAGCAGACCCTGCGCATCGATCCCGGCCACGAAGCGGCGCGCCAGACCCTGGTCGGCCTCTTGATCGAAGCCAGGCGCCCCGACGACGCGATGCGCCAGCTGCAGCTGGCCCTGACCCAGGATGCGCGCCAGCCGGCGCTGGCGATGCTGCTGGCGCGGCTGCAGATCGAACGCGGCGGCAGCGGCATCGATACCCTGATGCGCACCTTGCCCTACGCCGGCGCCGATCCGGATTACCACGCCTTCCTGGCCGGCGCCCTGCAGCGCCAGCAGCGCCACCGCGAGGCGGCGGGCGAATACCTGGCGGCGCTGCGCGCCGTCCCGGGCAATGGGGTGTGGTGGATGGGGCTGGGGATTTCGCTGCAGGCCGAGAAAAGGAATGCCGAGGCGCTGGCGGCGTTCCAGAAGGCGCAGGCCAGCAGCGCGCTGTCGCCGGAATTGCAGGCTTTCGTGGCGCGCCAGGTCCTGCAACTGGGCCGCTGAGGGCTTCTACACCTTCGCCAAGCGCTCCAGCGCCAAGCCGAGCGTCTCATCCCGCTTGGCAAAACAGAAGCGCACGATCCCCGACTCCTGCGGCCGGCTGTAGAACGCCGACACCGGAATCGCCGCGACCTTGATCTCGCGCGTCAGCCACTGCGCGAATTCGGATTCGCCCATGTCCGAGATACCCTCATAACGCACGCACTGGAAGTAGGTCCCGTCGGCAGGCAGCAGCGTGAAGCGCGTGCCGGCCAGCCCCTCGCGGAACAGGTCGCGCTTGCGCTGGTAGAAGGCCGGCAGCTCGAGGTAGGGCGCGGGGTCCGCCATGTAGCCGGCCAGGCCGTGCTGCATCGGCGTGTTGACGGAAAAGACGTTGTACTGGTGGACCTTGCGGAATTCCGACGTCAAGGCGGCGGGTGCGGCGACGTAGCCGGTCTTCCAGCCGGTCACGTGGTAGGTCTTGCCGAAGCTGGATACCACGAAGGCGCGCTCGGCCAGCACCGGATGGCGGCTCACCGAGGCGTGCTGCTGGCCGTCGTAGACCATGTGTTCGTAGACTTCGTCGGACAGCACCAGGATATCGGTGCCGGCCACGATGGCGGCCAGCGCGTCCAGGTCGGCCTGGCGCAGGATCGAGCCGGTCGGGTTGTGCGGCGTGTTGATCATGATCATGCGCGTGCGCGGCGTGACCGCGGCCGCGACGGCATCCCACGGCACGCTGTAGCCCCTGTCGTCGTCACCCCGTCCGATGCGCATCTGCACCGTCACCGGCACCCCGCCCGCCAGCTGGATCGAGGGCAGGTAGCTGTCGTAGGCGGGCTCGATCACGATCACTTCGTCGCCCGGGTGCACGGCGCACAGGATGGCGGTGATGATGCCCTGGGTGGCGCCGGCCGTCACCGTGATCTCGGTGTCGGCATCGTAAGTGTGGCCGTAGAGCGCGGCGACCTTGGCGGCGATGGCCGCGCGCAGCGGTGCGGCGCCGGCCATCGGCGGGTACTGGTTCAGGCCGGCGCGCATGGCGCCGTCGACCATGTCGAGCAGCTTGTCGTCGCAGCCGAAGTCGGGAAAGCCCTGGCCGAGGTTGACGGCGCCGTGCTCGGTGGCCAGGGCCGACATCAGGGTGAAGATGGTGGTGCCGACAGCCGGCAGGCGCGATTGCAGGTTCGGAGTGCTCATGGCGTTGGGGTGGAGTGTGGATGGCTTATTCTAGCGTGCCGCCGGCTGCGAGCTTGACCCAGGCCTCGGGCGTCATGATGCGGAACAGACCGTCGCGCGCGGTGCGGCGCGCCAGTTTCAGCACGGCCTTGTCCTTGCTGACCAGGATGGCCGCGCCGGCGTCGCGCGCCACTTCCAGGAATTTCTGGTCGTCGCGGTCGGTGCAGGCCGGCAGCTGGAGCGCGCGCGAAGTTGGCGCCACCACCCGGATCAGGGCGTCGAAGCGGGCCTGGGCCTGGGGACGCGAGCTGTCGTCGAGCGGCAGGTGCGGGTAATGCAGCACGGCCAGGTATTCTTCGCGGCAGTCGGCGCGCGTCACCGCCTGGACGCTGCCGTCTTCCAGCGCGGCCAGCAGGGATGCCCAGCGCGGGTCGTGGAAAACGAAGAGGTCGAGGCAGACATTGGTGTCGAGAATGATGGGTTTCGTTGGAGCAGGTATCATGTCAGCAATTTTACCCGTTGCACTGTGACTTCTGCTGATCGCTCCATGCTTATCGTTCTTTCTCCCGCCAAATCGCTCGACCTCGACTCTCCACCGACCACCAGCACCGCCACCACGCCACGCTTCATCGACGATGCCGCCGCACTGATCGGGGTATTGCAACCCTGGTCGCCGGCCCAGGTCGGTGAGTTGATGCGCATCTCGGACCCGCTGGCCGTCCTCAACGTGACCCGTTACGCCGACTGGCATCCGGACCACGGTGCCGCGCGCCAGGCCATCATGTCCTTCGACGGCGACGTCTACACCGGCCTCGATGCCCGCACGCTGCAGGCGCCGGAGCTGGACTACGTGCAGCGGCGCGTGCGCATCCTGTCCGGCCTGTACGGCGTGCTGCGTCCGCTGGACCGCATGCACCCCTACCGCCTGGAGATGGGCACGCGCCTGCAGAACCCGCGCGGCAAGGATCTATATACCTTCTGGGGCGAGAAAGTCACCGGCGCACTGAACGCCGACCTGAGGGAAGCGGGCGCCGAAGCCGTGGTCAATCTCGCCTCCGAGGAATACTTCAAGTCGGTCAAGCCGAAACTGCTCGAGGTGCCGGTGATCACGCCGGTGTTCGAGGACTGGAAGAACGGCAAGTACAAGATCATTTCCTTCTTCGCAAAGCGCGCGCGTGGCATGATGGCGCGCTATGCGGCCGAGCACGCGATCACCGATCCGCGCCACTTGAAGGACTTCGACGTCGACGGCTATGCCTTCGACGAAGCCGCGTCGAAGGAAAGGACGTGGGTGTTCCGCCGGCGCCAGGAGGCCTGAAGCGCCCCCTCTCATCAACCATCTTCGTGAGAAAGCCATGCACCGCAGTTCGCTCGTCCTGATCGCCGCCTTGCTCGGCACGCCGTTCGGCGCCGCCGCCGCGGATGCGCCCCCGTCCGTGCAGGGGGCGCCCGTGCAGCGCGCGCAGTTCGCGTACCACAGCGCCTTCCTCATGAATTTGCATCACTTCCTGTTCAACCTGGCGGTCCATCCGTCCGAACTGGAACCGCTGCTGCAGAAGACCCGCGCCACGCCGCGCGAGGCGGCCGTGCTGCGCATGGCGGTGGCCTTCTACCGCACCAATTACGCGCAGCGCGACCTGCTGTTCGACGAGACCATGGCGGTGATCAAGCGCGCCCTGAGCGTGCAGGACGCGCGCCGCGATCCCAACGGCCTGGCCTTGCCCGACGGCCTGCCGGCGGTGCTGAAGGCCGCCGGCCCGGCCTATGCGCGCCTGGCCTGGACGCTTGACGATGCCGCCAACCGCGCCTGGATCGCCGAAGCGCAGCGGCTCGACGCGCGCTATGGCGCCGCCGTCCAGGCCGGGGTCGAGCACGGGCTGGGGGCGGGCTTCCCGCGCGCCCCGGTGCGTATCGACGTGGTGCGCGAGACCGGCAAGCGCCAGGGCGCCTACACCGACACCCAGGTCGTGATCCCGGCTGGACGGCCCAGCTACCAGGGGCTGGCCTCGCTGGAAATGCTGTACCACGAGGCGGCCCACGTGCAGAGCGCGGATGCGCTCGAAGCCGCGATCGCGGCGCGCCTGAAGGCGGCCGGCAAGCCGACCGATTCCGAACTGTGGCACGTGCTGCATTTCTACACCGTGGGGGCGGCGGTGGCGGCGGCGGTGAAGCCGGACGGCGTGGCCTACGAACCGTATGCGGACCGCGTCGGCCTGTTCAAGAGCTACTGGGCGGCCTACGTGCCGCTGATCGAGGCGGACTGGGCGCCGTGGCTGGCGGGCAGGGAAGGGATGGAGGACGCGCTGGACCACATGGTGCAGCGCCTGCCGGAAGGCTTGTAATACAAAACGCCCGCGCGGGGCGGGCGTTTCAATGAGGGGCTGTTTACTGCACCGCGTCCTTGGGCGACGGCTGCGGGCCGGTCTTGGCCCAGAACTTCCACCAGGCCGCGTCGCCCTTGGCGTTCGGGTTCAGGAAGCGGCTGTCCGGGTAGTTCTTCTGGAAGATGCGCTGGGTGTCGTCGCGCAGGTCGAGCATGCCGAGCTTGTCGTAGCTGCGGATCATGATGAACAGGGCTTCCTCGCGCGCGGTGGCTTCGCTGAACTGGGTCACGGCGGTCTGTGCGCGGTTCAGCGCGGCCAGGTAGGCGCCGCGGCGGTAGTAATAATTGGCCACGTGGACTTCGTACGACGCCATCGCATTGATCAGGTAGTTCATGCGCGCGACCGAGTCGGCGGCGTATTTACTGTTCGGGAACTTGTCGACCAGTTCCTTGAAGGCGGCAAAGGCTTCGCGGGTCGCCTTCGGGTCGCGCTCGGTCGGGTCCTGCGAGTAGATGAAGCTCAGGAAGCCGATCTGGTCGTTGAAGTTGATCAGGCCGCGCAGGTAGTACATGTAGTCGACCTGGGGATGGTTCGGGTGTAGCTTGATGAAGCGTTCCACCGCGGCCAGCGCCTCGGCCTGGTCCTGCGCCTTGTAGTGGGCGTAGGCGATTTCCATCTGCGCCTGGGCCGCATAGGTGCCGAACGGATAGTTGGATTCCAGGCGCTCATACAGCTTGATCGCGGCTTCGTAATGACCGCCGGCCATTTCATCCTTCGCGTCAGCGTATAATTTCGAAGCTGACACGTTCTTGCTTTCCTCGTTGCGGTCCTTGAAGATACCGCAGGCGGACAAACTTAGCAGGGCCGAAGTCACAATCAATACAGACAATTTTTTTTGCATAAGCTTTTTGCAAGAAAGTTTTACCGAACGGCGCCTTGGATGATCAATTCAAGGTTCCGAGAATCAACGAACCGGCTGATTATAGCCGATGGGACTGACGTGATATTAAATGCTGCGCCGAATTCGGCGGAAATGCCTTTTGACCCCGATTTTGACGACGAACTCGATGCGGAATTCCCCACTGCGGGCGGCCTCGACGCCGAACCGATCACCCTGCAGCTCGACAGCGAGCACTGCGGCCAGCGCCTGGACAAGGTGATCGCCGGCCTGGTGCCGCAATTCTCGCGCAGCCGCCTGCAGCAATGGTTCGACGACGGCCACGTCCTGGTCGACGGCAAGCCGGCCAAGGGCAAGGCCACCGCCTATGGCGACGAAACCGTGGTCGTGACGCCGCAGCCGGCCCCGGAGGACACCGCCTACACGCCGGAAGCGATGGACCTCGACGTGGTCTACGAAGACGACGCCATCATGGTCATCAACAAGCCGGCCGGCCTGGTCGTGCACCCGGGCTCGGGCAACTGGCACGGCACGCTGCTCAATGGCCTGCTGCACCGCTGCCCGCAACTGGTCTCGGTGCCGCGCGCCGGCATCGTGCACCGCCTGGACAAGGATACCAGCGGCCTGATGGTGGTGGGCAAGACCCTGGCCGCCCAGACCGACCTGGTGCGCCAGCTGCAGGCGCGCACCGTCAAGCGCGAGTATTTCGCGCTGGTGTGGGGCACGCCGCGCCCGTTCGGCACCGTGAACAACGCGATCAGCCGCCACCCGAAGGACCGTATCAAGATGGCGGTGTCGGACGCGCCGATGGCGAAACCCGCGATCACCCACTACGAACTGCTGCAGACGGGCGAGCTGGACCGCCGTCCGGTGAGCCTGGTGCAGTGCCGCCTCGAGACTGGCCGCACCCACCAGATCCGCGTGCACATGCAGCACCTGGGCTACGCGCTGGTCGGCGATACCGTCTACGGCAAGCCGCACCTGATGCCTTTCTTCCACCGCCAGGCGCTGCAGGCGCGCCGCCTCGGCCTGTCGCATCCAAGCACCGGCGAGCACATGGAATGGGTCGTGCCGCTGGCCGCCGACTTCGCGGAACTGCTGGCACGCGTCGGGATCGAAGAGCCGGAAGCGGTTTGATGCAGCTGATCGACCCGGCTTGGCCCGACCTGCCGGATGCCGTCGGCGCGCTGGCGACCACGCGCGCGGGTGGCGTCAGCGGCGCGCCCTGGGATGACGGCCGCGGCGGGGGCGGCCTGAACCTGGGCAGCCATGTCGGCGACGACCCGGACGCGGTTGGCGCCAACCGCGCGCGCCTGCAGGCCCGGCTGCCGGGCCATCCGGCCTGGATCTCGCAGGTGCATGGTGCGGACGTGGTCGATGCCGGTCTGGTCCAGCCGGGCGCCCCGGTCCAGGTCGGCGACGCCAGTTTCGCCACGCAAACCGGCGTGGTCTGCGCCATCCTGACGGCCGATTGCCTGCCGGTGCTGTTGGCCAGCCTCGACGGCAAGGTGGTGGGCGCGGCCCATGCCGGCTGGCGCGGCCTGGCCGGCGGCGTGCTGGCGTCCACCGTCGCCGCCATGCGCAGGGCCGGGGCGGGCGAGATCACGGCCTGGCTGGGACCGGCAATCGGCCCGGACGCTTTCGAAGTCGGCCCGGACGTGAAGGATGCCTTCGAGGCGGCATTGCCGGGGGAGGCGGCCTGCGCCTTTCGTCCCTATCCCGACCGCGAGGGCAAGTACCTGGCGGACATCTACGCGCTGGCCAGGCGCATGCTGGCGCGCGACGGCATCGTGCGCGTGCACGGCGGCGAGCGCTGCACCTTCAGCGACGCCGAACGTTTTTATTCCTTCCGGCGCGACCGCGTCACCGGGCGCCAGGCAAGTCTGATCTGGATCAAATAGGTCAAGCGGCGCGCCTTAGTCTTCGGGGCGCCCATCCTTTCCCTCTTCATCCCCACGTGGGGCGGCCTCGCTGCCGGGGCGCGCACGCGGACGGAAACGCACGCCGCCGAGATATAAAACAAGGGATAATGGCAACACACCGTAGCCGAGAAAAGTCATGATGCCACCCACCACGGTGGGCTCGGTCGCCGCCATCAGGGTCACGACATACATCCATCCTATGGCCACGATCCACATCCGACGCTCCTGCGGGTTCAAATAACCGATTCTAAGACAATGGATGCCGATATGAATACGCCTGACGCCGCGCCGCAGTCCGCCGCTTCCTGGATGTCGCAGTTTGCCGATCCAAACGCCTGGCAATCCTGGATGAAGCTGCCCGACGCCGCCATGTTCGGCGCCAACATGCTCGGCGCCAACGGTGCCGCCTTCGGCGCCCATCCCGCCGCCAATCCGGCCGGCGTAGTGACGGGCCTGCTGAAGGACTTCGGCGCCGGCCTGGCGCCGGCCAGGCTGGACGCGCTGCGCAACGACTACCTGCAGAAGGCGGCGCGCCTGTGGCAGGACATCATGGCTGGCAAGACGCCCGAGTTCAAGGACAAGCGCTTCTCGGCGCCGGAATGGAGCGCCAACCCGATGTCGGCCTTCAGCGTCGCCTCCTACCTGCTGAATGCCGAATTCATGATGGCGCTGGCCGAGGCGGTCGAGGTGGCGCCGCGCGACAAGCAGAAGATCCGTTTCGCGGTGCAGCAGGTGGTCGACGCGCTGTCCCCGGCCAACTTCCTGGCGACGAACCCGGAAGCCCAGCAAAAGATGCTCGAAACGAACGGCGAGAGCCTGAGCAAGGGCTTGCAGAACATGCTGGCCGACATGCAGAAGGGCCGCATCTCGCAGTCCGACGAATCGGCCTTCGAGGTCGGCCGCAACGTCGGCGTCACGCCCGGCGCCGTGGTGTTCGAGAACGAGCTGTTCCAGCTGATCCAGTACACCCCGGCCACGCCGACGGTGCACGCGGTGCCGCTCTTGATGGTGCCGCCCTGCATCAACAAGTTCTACATCCTCGATCTGCAGCCGGAAAACTCGCTGGTGCGCTACCTGGTGGAGCAGGGGAATACCGTGTTCATGATGTCCTGGCGTAATCCGGACCAGGCCATGGCCGGCGTCACCTGGGACGACTACGTCGAAAAGGGCGCGATCCGCGCCCTCGACGTGGCGCGCGCCATTTCCGGGCAGGACAAGGTCAACGTGTTCGGCTTCTGCGTCGGCGGCACCATCGCCGCCACCGCGCTGGCGGTCGAGGCCGCGCGCGGACGCCAGCCGGCGGCCAGCCTGAGCCTGTTCACGACCCTGCTCGACTTTGCCGACACCGGGGTGCTCGACGTCTTCGTCGACGAGACCCAGGTCGCGCTGCGCGAACAGTCGCTGGCGCGCGGCGGCCTGATGCCGGGGCGCGACCTGGCCACCACCTTCTCGTCGCTGCGTCCGAACGACCTGGTCTGGAACTACGTGCAGCAGAACTACCTGAAGGGCAAGACGCCGCCGGCCTTCGACCTGCTGTACTGGAACGCCGACAGCACGAACCTGCCCGGGCCGATGGTCTGCTGGTACCTGCGCAATACCTACCTGGAGAACAAGCTGAAGGTGCCGGGTGCGCTGAGCGTCGCCGGCGTGCCGGTCGACTTGCGCCTGATCGATTGCCCGACCTTCATCTACGGTTCGCGCGAAGACCACATCGTGCCCTGGGATGCCGCCTACGCCTCGATGGGCCTGCTGAACCCCAAGAAGCCGAAGCAGAACCGCTATGTGCTGGGCGCCTCCGGCCACATCGCCGGCGTGATCAATCCGGCATCGAAGAACAAGCGCAGCTACTGGGTCAGCGAAGCCGGCGGGCGCAACCGTGCGAAGACGGCGGCCGAGTGGCTGGAGGGCGCGGTCGAAAAGAAGGGCAGCTGGTGGCCGGAATGGGCCGCCTTCCTGGCCGAGCACGGCGGCACGGATGTTGCACCGCCGGCCGAGCCGGGCAACACGGCCTACCGTGCCATCGAGCCGGCGCCGGGACGCTATGTCAAGGCGCGCGCCGACTGAATCCGGTACTGGCCACCGGGCAACTTGTCGCAGATTTAATCTAGTTGCCCGGTGAATAATTGCTGCACCTGCGTTCGCAACGTGGTATTTTTAGCGAGTATCCTCTTGGAATCGGAGACACCGCGGGCGACCCTCGCGGCTGCCAGATAAGAACATGCGCCAAGCGCAACCTATGGAACTTGAGATGAGTAGTACGAAAAAGAGTAGCGAACGCCTGATCAAGAAATACCCGAACCGCCGGCTGTACGACACCCAGACCAGCTCCTACATCACGCTGGCCGACGTGAAGCAGCTGGTGCTGGACGCCGACGAATTCACGGTCGTCGACGCCAAGAGCAATGAAGACCTGACCCGCAGCATCCTGCTGCAGATCATCCTCGAAGAGGAAGCGCATGGCGTACCGATGTTCTCGAGCAGCGTCCTGTCCCAGATCATCCGTTACTACGGCCACGCGATGCAGGGCATGATGGGTTCTTACCTGGAAAAGAACGTCCAGGCCTTCACCGACATCCAGAACAAGTTCGTCAACTCGGCCGCCGGCACCCTCGAGGGCAAGCCGCTGAACACCGAGATGTGGACCCAGTTCATGAACATCCAGGGCCCGATGATGCAGGGCATGATGAACAACTACATCGACCAGAGCAAGAATCTGTTCCTGCAGATGCAGGAGCAGATGCAGAGCCAGAGCAAGGCGATGTTCGGGGTGTTTCCGTTTACGGTGCCGCCTACGGATAAGAAGTAAGCACAGCCGTCGCCCCTGCGGATAATGAACGTCGCCCCTGCGGAGGCAGGGGCCCAAGTTCGCAGCTCAGCCCACAACTTGGGCTCCTGCCAAGGCGGCCGGCGAGGCCAGGAGCGACGTGTTGAGGCAGGTAGCCGTATCACCTGTAGCAAGCACCTCTTCATTTTTACCCCATCCTTCTCCCCGACTCCCCACTTGCTGTAAAATCGCGGATTGCCCAGAATTTTCAGACGCAATCCGACAATGCCAGAACTCCGCCGCAATCCCGTCCCCGTTTCCCAAGATGCCACCGACACCGCCGTCCT
>Ga0265780_10000627_pt1 | contig 53643 bp, 68 predicted proteins | sample P1T30metagenome_FD_192432 | JGI IMG/M metagenome (GOLD analysis project Ga0265780, IMG submission 192432) | Plant litter microbial communities from East Loma Ridge, Irvine, California - P1 T30 | ecosystem: Environmental > Terrestrial > Plant litter > Unclassified | place: USA: California... | reverse complement strand
ACTTACAGCCTGCTTCAAGAACTTCTTCAATTGATTCAAGATGAACGAACTCTCCACTTTCCATTCCGCCCCCATCAGACTTATCTCAATATCCATAACAGGCTCTGTGGTGAACCCATACCAAATCCGATTACTAGGCGCCGGTTTGATTGTGAAGATCATATTGCCCTCCATTGCACGAACGATTACCGCAGCTACAACCGGGACTTGAATAGATTTGAAGCCCACGGGGATTGTTGCTAGGAATGCCATTGTTAGGCGAATTTTCGAATTGGGTTGGTTTTCACGGGCAACGTAGCGGAGGTAGGCTTCGAATGTGATCGATCCATCTGATTTTAGGTCTTTGAGCATTGGCTTGGAGAAACTATTTGTCAGCTTGTGCCGTCACAGCGGTGGAAAAGGAACTCACAATGGCGGGAAGGTACCGATATTGACTTCTTGGACTGTAATATCGCTCAGCCAAGTGGGTTTGACCACTTTGTTCAGTTTCTTCATGATTCGCCCGATGATGAACTGGAATCAGCAATGTCCATCAACAGCACAGAAATACTGACTTCTTCAACGAATGCGGTCCTGTATAGCCCGAAAAACACTCTACCTAAAATCGCGTTAAGCCATCTTGTAGGAATTGGATCCTGTTCGGCGTCGATCGTTTTCACCAGGTCCTGCATATCTTCATATGAGAATACATCGTCCATTGACGGGGGCAGGGCGGAAGCCTGGACGAGGGCGAGGTACCAGTCTTCAAGCCTACCATAAGCGTATACCCATGTGTACGAGAACGACTTACTCTGAATTGTTCTTGGATAGCAGGTACCAAGGCGCTTTCTCCATATCCCCGTCAGCCTGATGCTGCCCATCTCCCGTCATTCCCCTTGCCAATACTGGCATACTTCCCTTCTCCCCCTGCGACAGACGCATCACAATCGCATTCTTCTTCGCAAACATCTCCCCATCTTTCCCCTTGAACCTTCCCGCAGAAGTTTCTATCCTAACTTTGAACCTGTCAACAGCAAGTACAGCAAGCGCATCACTCTGTTTCTCGTCTTCGTATAGGTATAGCACAGATCCTTTGAGAACACAGTAGAACCGTTCCTTGGCAGGTGCTTCTCTTTTGGGCAGAGTGAGAGTCTGACGAGCAGCTTGGACCCATGATCGCTGAGCTGCTGTGGATGCTGTTGTTGACTTGACACTGGTTGCACCAGAGGAGTCGGTAGTCATGATTGAAGCAGCGTCGGCGTCGAATTTCGGATCATCATCCTCCCCATCCATCTGTCCACTTTTGATACTCCCACTGTCCCTCGTCATTGTACTATCCGTAGTTTCCTTTCGTTTCTGAGCACCAGTCAAATCGGTCGTAGCGTTCGTAAATAGTATACCCTCTTTACTGGGTTTATACTGTCTTCTGACGACCAGCCATCCGCTCACTCGCCCATGCGCTGCGGTAGCTGCAGCAGCTTGAGTAGCTCCATCTTTCTTCTCTCTTGGTTCCTTAGTTTCGCTGTCGAGCACTGGGACCGGGATGTCCGAGGCGGATTCGTATTTAGGGCTATCGAACAAGATGCCTTTGACGACTAATTCTTCTGCTTGATTAGCTCTTGAGCTCTGGGACTTGAAGTGATTGTGACATACTGTATATGATAGTCAATATTTCCGGGAACAAGAAGATGATAGTCGCCGGGATAGCCGCTATGCCAAGTATGAATGCGATACCGTGCGACCCGAAGACGGAGATGAGCCACCATAGGATGCCCATTGCGTCTATGCGAGTGTGACGGGGTTGATAAAAGAGTCCAAGCAGTCTCTTGCTGATGTACCCATCAGCCTGGAGAGAGTCGGTAAAGTGGTCGAAGGTAAGTAGATGTATGTAGAGGGAACGAGGTCAACCGGACAACGGGCAACAACTATGACGGGGCGGGGCTCACTCTGAGCACGGGGACGCGGAATATTTCTTTCACTATTTAATCAATTTATCCCAAAATGTCCCATCTTACTCCGTCTAGCTATTCAGCACCGGTATATCACACACTCAGAGACTCCCACAATGTCATTCCAACGCCAAGCAATCCGCTCTATCCGCTCCCTACACACCACCTCCAGGATATTCAGCGACGCACCAGCAAAATCTCTTGGCTTCGGAGATTACACCGGCCGAACTCGATCTTTACCTACAATCGATATCCCAGCATCGAGCCGTAGGGATGTTGGCAGTAAACGACCAATCATAAAACTCGATAGCAAGTCCAACGAAAAACGTCCACCTAGAATCGGTAATGCTAAAGCTCAAGGAGCCCGAAAGTTCCCACGGGATAAGAATAGGAGACAATCGGAATCACCTCTTCAACCCGCTGAGACTGAGGGTGGCGATGAGTTCTTTACCATGAGCGCCGATCCCAGCTCGAGTTCAAAGCCAAAAGGACAGGGAAAGAAGGATAATAGGAAAACATCGATGGATGTTGTCGATATCGATTTCAAACCTGAGCAAATCTCGGCAAACTCCAATTCGAGGTCAAAGAGGAGTCCACGTGCTGCTTCAAGCTCGAGGAAACCTCAGGGCGAGACACGAGGTCAAAAGGGAGGGGCAAGGAGTACTGGATCAGAACCTGCAAAGAGGGAGAATGACAGGACTACAGAAGGAATCTTTGGACGTGCTAGTCTTCTTTTCCCTATGAGAATGGGAGCTAGGCAGGCGGAACAGAGTGTTTGGGCAGAGGGTATGAAATCAGAGGATGGTACGTTGTCCATCAACTTGTTCTGTGTCCAGAGAGGCTAATGATAAGCACGAAAAGCAGAACTCGAACGATTAATCGGAAAACCCACAGCATACCTACCTACCAACTCATACCCCACCAACCTCGCTCGTGATACCAAGAAAGTCGGATCTGTCAGCAAAGACCTAGCATCTTGGATAATGGCAACCAACCCAGGGATCAGTATGCGTCGCGAGAAGACCGGTCAGGCAGTCTTGAATACATACCTCAAGTAGTCATGTACCTACGGAAACTCTTCACGTAACCATAACGCTACTTCCTCCCAATATCCTTTACCCATGAATGTATCATTATGACCCCCTTCTACTAGTTTCCATCTCAATTTCCCTTTTTGAGCTTCTCTGAGCCCTTTAAGCTGTACCATCTGAGATGGGGGTACCAATTCATCTTTAGTGCCAGAGATCATCAACATCGGAGTGGTAGCTGGGACTTGAGCCATGGCAAGATGCGAATCCCACCTCTCGGAGAGGAGGATTGGGAGGATGACTTTGGGAATCTGAGGTAGGACACATGGGACAAGGGATTCAAGCGAGTGGAAGGTGTTTTCAATGATGATCCCGGATACCTGCCTTCAGCTATCGATCCCTCATAGTAAGACGTACGAGATCTGGGTGATTCGCTGCGGCCCATAGACTGACTGCACCGCCAATTGATTGACCGTATAACTGATATTAGCGATATCACTTGGTAGACTTACGATCAATTTAGTAGACCCAAGAATTGGGTGATTCGAGATATATTCAAGCGCAGTCTATTCATCAGATACTGCCTAGGCAAAAGCGGACGGAGCTGACCTCAACATCTATCCTGATACCTTATTGTCAGCTTTGAAGCTCAGAACATATATGCCACTGACCTTTTTCAGAAGGAGTTCCCTCTGATTCGCCATACCTTACATCAGCTAGTAATAGACCACCACTTACCCTCTATAACTGAGCATGAAGACATTACAGCCGAAATCGGCGTGGAACTTCCGGGCTAGGGGTATTCGGTGGCCCATGTTTCCTGTTGGTCAGCCTTGCCCTCTTTTCAATAGGTGCGGTCATTCGGAGATGGACGATGGGGAGCAAGTGTACATACCGGCATTGGCGTGAAAGATCACTACTGTCGGTCTAGACTTTGCATACTGTCACGTCAGCTATTGATCACCACGAACAATGAATTAGTATAATCATCACGGAATCTGTCGAGCCGTAGGAAGGGAACAGGTCAAGAGAGCTCGAGGAAACTCACCTCAAAAGCGTCATCATCCCCCATCTCTTTAACCCACTCTCCCAAAGCTTCTTTTCCAACCTCCTCCCGCTGACTAGCGCTCAGACCCATCATCTCTTCCCTCGATTTCACGTTCCGCCTAGCTGGGATCATGTATGCTTTAATCGCTAGATTATCGGAAGTGGTTAGGGTTATATCTTCATATGCCATACCCAAGGCTGTTGGTCGTGGGACATCTATCGGTCAGAACATGGCGCATATGGTCACTATGATGAATGAGCTTACTGGTCCTGGATCCCTTGGGTATGTAGGAAGGGTAGATTAGACTGCGTTGCGCATACCATAAACCCCCGGCAACGGCAACAGCACCAGTCGTAACGGCTCCGAAAGCGTACTATCATCAGCCCCGTCTGCTTGCTGATAGCATACCTGAGCGACAGTGAGGGCAGTACTTGAGTTGATCATCTCGAATACCTCTGAAGCGTAGTTGACAATTGATACAGGCGGAGCATTCAAGTGGAGGTGCTCGAGTGGAGGCGGAATCAAATCATCCATAGAGATAGATTTCAGCATCATTCATCAGCTTACAAGGATACGATACGGTACATCAAACCATATATAAGACAGGATGACTACACAACTAGTATTACCAGGAGAACATCTCCCCATCCCTTCGTCATCGTCGATTACTCTTGGACCAGGAATCGCATCGTCTAGCTCAAATGGATTTATATCGACAAAATTGGGTTTACTTCGATCATCAGCTGGAAAATCGAGTAAAGGGAAAGAGAAGGGCACTAATTACTGGATCGAAAGTAATACCAAGCGTGTATGCTATATATCTTGTTTAAGGAGCGGAGCTGATGGGTAGTATATTCCGTCTCAGAAGGAATCGGTCCTGGGGACGATTATCGCTCGTCATGCGGAAGGGTACAGGGTGGATATCGGATCCAGTCAAATGGCTCAACTCGATGCGTTAGCTTTCGAGGGAGCTACAAAGAGGAGTAAACCTAATCTGAAGGTATGTCCATGTCCTTCATCTTCATCATCTGAGATAATCTCGTAATGAGGGTGTCATTGAACAAAAAGGCTGATGATAGATCGGCACTTTAGTTTATGCGAGGGTCTCATTAGCTCATAGGGATATGGAGCCCGAATTAGAAGCTTTCGATCCGTCTACTGGAAAGTCGGAAGGTTTTGGGGAATTGAAAGGTGGTTTAGTCGTTGATTGTTCATTACAATTTTGTCGACAGTGAGTCTCTTTTCCTTTACTGCCTTCTGTCCTTCTCGCATCACTTCCGGTTTCAGAACCGCGAGTACTGGAACAAAGGCTGATGACAGATTGATGAGCCCCAAATATCCACTGCTACCCACCTTAGCTGCCCACATTGCGTTCGAAATCTGTATAGGTCTAAATGGAAAGATTTGGTTCAAATCAACAACCATATCAGAGGGTATCGCATTAAAGAGGATCCTCGAGGCTGTTGATAGTGGGGAGTTGGAGATGGAGAAGGGTGCGCTTGAAAGGGCTTTGAGGGAGTATATGGCGTAGTGAGAAGGAGATGGTGGTCATCTGCATGATGCCATCGATGCAGCGCATATATATCTGTACATTCTGCCTGGCCAGACTACAAATCATATCAATCATAATGGTCCTCTCGTTATTATCGTAACTTCTCTCGTCCAATCCCTTTAACCCAGCTGCAATTACGGGTTGACTACTCCCTCCTATTACCCTCATCCTCCATCCCGTCATCTTCATTGCCCCCACCCTCCTCCCCCTCCGCAGGCTCAGCATAAGTCTCATTAGGAACAGGAGCATCGAATTGATCGGCAGTCTGAGGCGGGGTGATTCTCTGTTGACGCCGAGATAAGTTTTGGAGGTGGGTTGATATTGGTTCTGGATTGTCGTTTGGGCGGAGTTGGGGAGAGGGCGGAGAAGGTGGTCTTTTAGCTCCCTATCTGTTAGCTTTCCATCATATACACTCGATATATAGAGAAGACATAAGCAAAGAGAGACAACTCACAGCCATGCCAGGTGGTACCTCCTTCCCCTTTTCTCTCTCGACAAGTCCCCCTACATCCAATTCATCCCACTCCCCTTTCCTCCCATCGTGGGAGCTAGAACCTCTACCCAATAGCAAATTCCCAATACCCCCATGTCCTTTACTAGACTTCATCTTGCCCAATCCAACAGGCCTCCCAAAGGGATAAGAGGGATGTAACATATTCGGTAGAGTTTCATCTGCGTCTAGACGTGGTGGTTCGAGGTGTTGGGGGATTTCGAGTGATTCATCAAATCCTGGCATTACGCCCCATCCTGTTTCTGGAGGTGGGTCGAAGTCTAATGAAGCTAGGTGACCGGGTGTAAAGTGGAGGGATGTGTAGCGGGCGTCCTGGTATTAGCGAGAGCGAGGCGCCGGAGATGTGAGCGGTGACGACAACAAGCGCTCAGCGCCGTTGAGATCATGAAGAGGAGAGAAGGGCTCACAGTCATACTAGTCGTCATGTTGTTTAGAGTCTATGCTGGAGTGATGCGAGAACAAGAAATAGAAATAGATAAGATAAAACGATCGACGAAATCAAGTCGCGTCGAATTGCTAATATTTCCTATGAAAATGCATTTGCAGCCTGACTCGACATTCTAAAGCTACAACCAATACCAATCTGTTCGGGGCCGTCCAAAATCCAAAGGACCTGGTCCGAGATTCCGAAACTCCAATGTCCCCTCGTCAAGACGACCTAATTTCGCATTCCAACCGCTACAGCGCGCAATCACGCTCGCACTTCCTCTGGGCTGGGTCGCACACGCTCTTTCTCCGGTAACCAGCCCTTGTATCCTACCCATCCCCCATTCCCAACAAGGTATCGATGATTACACATGACCTCCGCTGTAGGCCGATCACCCAGCTCAAACTGCATACACTGCCTAACCAGATCCGCCACATCTCCCAGTCGTCCTCCTCCATCCCCTTCAACCCCAATATCGGGGGTCTCATCGCATCTTTTCGCAAGAGCTTCAGAAGCGGGTCCATCAGGCGTCAATCCAGCAAGAGCTTCATCGGGTAGGACCGAGAAAGGTGGTTCTCCAATAAGCAAGACGTAGGCGACGACTCCTAAAGCGTAGACATCCTGTTCTTTTCCTCCGTAGTGTTCTCCTCGGATTATTTCGGGAGAGGCGTAATGCATCGTACCCGAGAATGTATCCCATTTCTTTCCGGGTCGCCAATGGGCTGCGGAACCGAAATCGATCAATTGACATCGACCTTGTCCGTCCAAGATGACATTCTCGTCTTTGATATCCCTATGGACAATTCCGTTGGCGTGAAGGAATCGAACCGCGTCAGAGAGTTGACCCATCAGAGTACGGATTTCGAATGATTCGAGGCCTTCTGGAGAGGATTCAATTCGGTCAAACAAGTCAAGACCAGTCCCGTAGCGTGGCATCACACCTGTCTGTCAGGACCGCCACAGGTACATTTGGGGGAAAACACGTACAGTAGTAGAACTCGCGGTCTTCGAAGAAATCGAGCAATTTGACGATATTAGGGTGACCTCGATGAAGCACAAGCTCCAACTCGTGCGCTAGATCCTTCTTCGCACTGGCCGAATCAAGACTATCTGAGGAAGACTTGGAATCGGCCGAGGATTGTTTCCCGGGGAATGGGGCGGGAACAGTGCCGGGCAGAGGTGTGGCAGCTGTAGTCATTGCTGGTTCACCATTTGCGCGAGGTCGCATTGGGTCCCAAGGATGTGGCTTCGTGGGAGGATTGTACATTAGGTGACGGAGTTGGTCCATTACATGTACTAAGGGTCAGCATATATCTCCAAAGCTTGATTTCTGGGAACGTACATTCGACAGGGATTGGGCCAAGTTGCTTATGTCTGAATGTCAGCTGCGGTCCTGTAAAGTGACAAGACACTCACTTCTTCCAGCAATCGGCTAGGATTCGAGCCTTGATAATGTACTTGATAATGACCTCGTCCTAGCTGTCAGCGCTTTTCCTGTATTGTCAAGGTGGGACTTACACCTATAGGCTCTCCTCTCGGCCCTTTGACTTTCGCCCGCATGACCAGGCCATAAGCCCCTTTTCCAGCCTCCTTGAGAATCACGTAATCCGAGATCCCATGTCCACCCATTCCAGCTGCAGTCTCACTATTCGGTGTCCCGCATTCAGAAGGTACACCCGTGCTAGGCGCCAAGGAGATTGTAGAATCAATCCGACCCAAATGAGGTATCAATCCACTTCCCGGAGTTCCACTTGCCCTAGCGGCACTTAATTGTGGGGATCGGAAAGGCGAGAATGACTGGAGGGAGGAAGCTTGCCGGAACATTCCTGGTCGTTCTGGTAATGCTGCACCTGGCGTTGGGGCGTATGGCTGAACGATCCGGCCTGCTACTAACGATTGACGGGTCATATCCCTCACACGGGGTGAACGGGGGGAGCGCGGCGGTGAGGCAGAGACCGCTTGTTCAATATCTTTTCGAGGAGCCTGGTTCAAACTTAGACCGGATGAATGATGAGATTGTAAAGCTCGGGCGTAGTCGCGCATGGTATCCAATCTCTCGGTTGTATTTTCCGGAGCGGGCAAGACGGGGCGCGAAGGTGGGACTGATTCTATCATGTCGTCTGTCAGAGCTGGCGATTCGGCCGGACTGGGCGTTGTAGGTGTAGGTAGACCGTTGGCTGCGTTATACGGTGATGCGTTCAATGGCGAAGGTCGCATTGGCTGAGTTGGCGATATCGACTTGTGCGAGTGGATAGACGAGGTAGGGCTGGTCTTGACGTTAGGTAGAGGAGCCGAACCGGATTTGGGCGAGGGTTCCTTTACTTTGATAGCGAATGGATCCTGTACGCGGGGTTCAGCAGGTGACAATACCCCACGTCCAATCTTCTGAATTCCATATGATGACTTCTCGGTCGATTCTTCCAATTCCTCATCGACCATCTTGAATAGTCTTTCCCGCTCGAGTTCTCGCTTCGATTTAGTCTTTGGACCTTCCTGTTGATCTCCTGGTTTACGGAACACCTTGAGTGAATCCCTTCGACCGAAAGATACGAATCTTGCCGGTGAGTCATCTTGGTTTGGGCTACTATCCCCATCCTCATCTGGCGCTAGGTCTGGTACTTCTTCCTGATCTTGTAGACTCCGTCTCTTTGATCGATGCGAGACTGGCGATTCATCCATGGGTGGTTCGGCTGGTTTAGCATCGGCAGCTTTGTGAGGTGTTGGGCTGGGAGCAATGATATTACTGCTGAATACTGGTTCTGTGATTTCTTTGGCTGGAGTGGCTGCTAGTGATCCTGGGTCGGGCGTATGCCGTTCTTCCTTTTCCAAGAAATCGACTGATCGCGTCGCATACAACGCTGGGCGGTCTGGTGGCGGAGGCCTAACACTTGATCCTGAAGATTGCAGATCCTCACTGCCACCACTGACTGTCCGCTGTAAACCTTGATCATCATCGCTCGAGTCGCTTGATGGGATATCCTCTTCATCCATCTCCCCATTTTCCTTGCGATGTAATTCGCGCCATTCCTGGGTGGTTGGCGTTAAGATGACCATCGAATGGTGAGGTTCGGATAGAGATGATTCAGGAGAAAGATGCTCAGAGGGAGTAAAGCCGAATGTTGGTGGCAAGTGTTGTTGAAGGAATTGATGATTTGGCGAAAGTGACGCCGATATCGGAGTAGGATTAGGTCCAAGACCAGCCGAGGCCGATGTACTCCGTCTGACGAATATAGGCGATGCTGGACCTGTGGATAGCGAACGAGGTGTTGCGACTGGTGAATGCGATGGTGTTGCGGCTCTTGAAGCTGCTCGCGATGCAGTTCTAGAGTGGATATGATGATAAAAACGCGCACTGATCGTTAGATTATGATTAACAAACACGCGACTCGAAGTATTCGAGACATGCCTGCGGGACAGGAAGATCAGAATTAAAGTTGACTCACCTATTATCCCACATGTCGCTATCATCGTCTGAATCCTCTGGCCTCTTTCTAACCCCTTCACTGACTATCCGCTTGGTCGGACTGGTCCCCGCACTAGCGCTCATACTAGGTCCAGCATCTTCTGGATCTCCAATACAGCTCATCCCCAGTACCGACTCGCTTAAATCCCCAAAACTCCTGCTTGACGATTTAAACGTAGACCCACCTGTATGCGCCCGTACTCGCGATAACAGTATACCGGATTTATGCCGTCGAGGTGTAGGTGGCGGAGGGATTGCACGAGACGACGAACCTTCCCCGTTATTGGATTGAAACTCGGCTGGTGATTCCGGTACGGGCGAGATGGGAGTAGGTGCATGCCGGAGTTGAGTAAAAGCGGTCCCAGAATCGATACTCTTACTCAACACGTGTGATCTTTCTCCATTTTTTATCCCATCTCCAAGTATAGGCTTGGATGGCGATTTCGACGTCGAGTCCTGAGCTCGCAGGATTGAGGGGAGGTGGGTTTCTGACCCGACATCCTGCTTGGAAAGCGAGATGACGGGCATGGTAGACAAGTGCTGAGGGTATTCAAGTCCCGCCCAGTTCCCAGGTAGGTCTATGTATGCTTGGCCCCCTGGAACGAGGTTGTAGTGATCACAAGTGATCGGACGTGTTTGAGGAGTGGATGATTATGCGCCGTGGGAATCGGAATGTATGTCTCAAAGGCGGGGTGTGAGAACGTGTGTTGTGTGGAAATGGAAACTTGGCGAGTTTGATTGATTTTTCGGATTCCGCGATTCAGATGCCGGATTCTACAATTGATTCAGCTGAGTCACTGTGTCTCTCAGTCGAGTCCGATCAACTACTCTTTCTTGACGAGTTTTGACTTTGTCAAGAGTCTGGCTGAGCCGGGTAGATATAGGCGATCACTATATGAAAGGATTTTCAGCTTACCGTTGTCCGTCGCGCGCAGATCGTACGCGTGTCCTATCCGTTGATCCCTTGTGATGTGCGTCGAGACAGCGGATGATATACGTTCACTACACGGAACTGCTATACACAAGAATACGTTGAGGAGTCTAAATAGCTGTCACTGTCTAACTCGCAATAAACCAGCCAGATTATCGGAGCGATCGAGCCATAGGAGGGTTGGACGTGAGCTAGATTTTTGTGGGGAAGAGTGGATTTCCCCGCAATTACCCTCTTGTGCCCTGATGTACCCTGACTGTTTACCCTACCTGAAGATCCCTTTATCGCCCACTTGTCAGGCTCAGTATCCGCCTGCTGTCACGTGGTGACGACAATGTCAGCCTCACAAGGTGGAGGCGTTGACATCACTTGCAACCGATTCATCGACTTTTGTAAACCCCTTCGTCCCCTTCTAAGTCAACTCAGACCGCCAGTATGAGTACAAAGAAAGCGATCAAGTCGATCCAGACTAGATTGGGTCGAGGCGATACCGAGGACGCTCTTTCTGAAGCTACACAGCTGCTCAAGGAGCTCAATGACACCTCGCCTGAAATGTCGCAGGTGTAAGCCGATCAGTTGAGCCGGTAGGTTGAAGCTGACTTATTAGGTTGATGCTCCGAGGGCTCGCTCTGACTCATCTGAAGCGAAAAGAAGAGGCCGAGAAAGTGAGTTTTACCTATTTGTCAGTATGATGCGAAGGGGGCTGACGAGAAGTGCTATGTCCTCGCATACCGTATACAACCCTCTAACCCGCTCGCTATCAAAGGTATTCCCAAGTTTTACTCGGAAATCAAGAACTGGGAGAAGCTTGGGCGTTTCTATGAGTCGATGGTACAGCAGACCTATAATGAGTAAGTTCTCGCAAATGATCAAGCTGATAGTAGTGGTGACGCCGATGGATGTGCTTCTGCTCTAGAGGAGCTTATCAAGTTACGAGAAGAGCACGGCCCGGAAGAGAAGGTACGTTAAAGTTGGGGAGCAGTAGCTGATGAAAGTTATACAACACGCTCAACCTTCTCTTACCTTCATCGCCCCTCGTATCGCTGTTACAATCAGCAACGCCCCCAACAGGGAACTATACACCCTTCCAAGCCCCCGAGTATCCCTCCAAATCGTTGGCCGAATCACCAAAGCTGCCGTCTCCTCTGCCTCATCCGATTCATTTAGCAAACTCCTTAGCGTTACTATTACACCTGCTAATCCGCCTCGAGGTGATTGTACATACCACCGTCGAAGCCAAAGTCAAAGCGGGGAGACAGAGGATAGGTGGTGGAACAGAGAAGGAAGTGAGAAAGAAAGTTGAAGCCGAAGTCTTGGGTGGGCCTGTCGGGATGAGCATGGTCGAGCTGCTACGGGAGGTCAGTGGACATCCAGGTGTGGAAGATTCCGTGAGGAGAGACGTCGAGGTGAAAGAGTTTAATTTTTGGAAGAAACTCGTTGGTGTTCTCAGGTATGTTACACACTCTAGTTCTGATCATAGCTGACTGTACAGCCAAGAAGCCGTGCCAGAGAAGGTCAAAGCCAAGAAGGCCGAAGACGATTCTGGCTTCCCCCCAATCCCCTTGTTTGACGCACCGACCCACACGAAGCCTACAAAGGGAGAAGCGTTGACTAGGGCGGATGGCTTGGCAGATGGTTTCATCCTACTTGGCCTAAATGGAGCGGGAGTTGAAGAAGTGTGGCATTGGGTCCTGAATGGAAAGGACGAACCCACCATCCGTGAGTGATCTTCGCTCTGTGCGATTGTATGCTGATGGCAGACTACGATCTTGACCTTCTACATAAATTCGCAAAGACTTTCCCGGAGAGTCCTCTCACCGATTTCATAGACGATTACTGCAGATGGTTCAAGCTACCTTTTCCCGAACCTGAGGCCGAGGCCGAGACTGAGACGGGAGAAGATAAAGCTGCAGAGGAAAAGAAGGCCAAGAAAGGAAAACCATCATGGTGGCGCAAAAAGAAGGGTCCTAATGCTAAAGAAAGGAGAAAAGCAAGGAGGCAAGCTGGGAAAGAGGGTGTATTGGCTGAGGATCTGGATCAGGAGGAGAAGGAAGAATTGATTGCTTCCATGACTGTCAGTCTTATTGGTCAATAGGTCGGACAGGAGGCTGACGAGCAGAAATTGTTTGACAAGCTCAAGAACTCAGTCTTCGCACATCGAGTCATGGCTAGGATTCTGATACAGGAAGAGGATTGGGCAAATGCCGTCCCGTTCGCTGAGCGGGGTCGAACTTTGGCTAAAGAAGTCGAAAAGGATCGAGGTATCCAGCTCCAGAAGTGAGTTTCAATGAGGTATAGCGCTAATATCCAGCGCAAAGTTGTCTCTCGATACAGCATTAGCAGTAGCTTTAGTCCCATACTTTGCCCCCAAACACCACACTCAAGCTACAAGACTCCTCAAGACCGTTCTCGACGCTCAACCTACCAACTCCGAAGCCCGATTTGCCCGTGCTCAAATCTCGCAGGAAGCAGGAAAATGGCCTGAAGCAAGGAAGAACTTCCAATATATCCTCGATCAAGGTGGTGAGGAGAAGGAGATGGTAGCTGCCAAAGAGGAGCTCGCGTGGTGTTTCGTCAATGAAGGCGATTTGACCAAAGGCCGAGATCTACTCGAAGAAGTTGTCGAGGTCAGGGACCGGCGGGCTGAAGAGCTGGAAGGGAAGGAGGATGAAGAGGCTTTCGCTAGGGCTAGAGCCTGGTGGAGGCTAGGTCAGACTGAATGGCGTATTGGAGGTACGTCTTACTCCCGTATTTTGGGGCCACTGCTGATGAGCAGACGAGGAAAGCAAGGAACATGCCGAGAATTGGTTTATGGCTTCCATGCGAGCTCTGCCTACATATGCGCCTGCCTTCTCGGCCCTTGGTCTATGTTACGCTTCAGCAACCCCTCCCGATGACGAGAGAGCATTGAAATGTTATCAGAAGGCTTTCGAACTCGATCCGACCGAAGCGGATGCTGCTCGATTGTTAGCTACTGGGTGTGCTAATGATGACGAGTGGGCTCAAGTTCGGCTCATTGCCAACCGGGTAATGGAAGGTGAAGGAGGACTTGATGGAGTCGCTGGTGGGGCCGCTATGAATCCGAAGGGACGATTTGCGCCAAAGAACGGCTGGGCGTGGAAAGCGCTGGGTGCCACTGAAATGGTATGTCTTAGCGAAGCGAAGAGGCGAAGCTGATGAGTAGCACTATAAGAACTACATCAAAGCTGCTCAGGCGCTACAGATCACTCTTCGTGCTGAACCCGATGATGTGGCTACATGGGTCATGCTTGGTGAATCGTACATCAAGTGCGGACGACATACCGCTGGTCTCAAAGCTCTTGAACACGTCCTCGAGCTCGATCCAGCCAACTGGATGGCATTATACCACATGGCCGATATTCACTCTCAGTTGGGCGAATTCGATAAGGCGATCGAAGCTTATGAGCATATCCTTACCATCACCGGTGACGATCAAGTTGGAGTCACTGCAGCACTTGCAAGTGCCGAACTAGCTCAAGGACAACAAGCTGCTGCTGGAGGTTTCCGGGAGAGGTCACGACGCGCTTTCCATGCCGCACTCGGACTTGCGCGCAAAGTCCTACTTGCCGGAGGTCATCGACCCTGGGCTTGGAAAGTGGTTGGAGACGCTGCCTTCGAGTTGGCCTCTTATGAAGCTCGAGTCGAAGATGCTCAAGAATCAAGTGAAGCTTTACGACCAATCCTCGAACACCTTGTCAACGATGACAGTGATCGACGATCAACGGTCGAAGGTTTAGGTCACGCTGCGAATATGCTCCAGTCGTCTGTCGATTTATCGCATACGGCCAAATCGGCTATTTTCGCATACGCTTATCGAGCCCATCTATTGAAGAACGAGCCAAGAGTCATTGACTCTGCATTGTACGATCTCGCTACTTCGCTACACGCTTTCGCTATCAAGTCGGAAGGCGCAGAGAAAATCGCAGGTACCAAAGCGGCCATTTCTGCTATTCGATTCGCTCTAGAGCGGAACGCAGGGGACGAGAGGTTATGGAATGCCCTTGGTGTTCTTTGCGAGGGAGCCGGTGCTCAGCTTGCTCAACACGCTTTTGTCGTTTCCTTGGAATTGTATCAGAAGGTACGTACTATACCCATATTCGGAAAGGAGCTGATCGTCAGGACCCGATCGTATGGGCTAACCTTGGATACCTATACCTCAAACTTGATGATCGTGAATTGGCGAATCAATGTTTCCTTAAAGCGCAAACTATGGATCCGGATCATGCGCCCGCTTGGCTTGGTCAGGCTATGCTGGCCGATCGGAACGGGGATAAGGAACATGCTAGGGGATTGTTCGTTCATTCCGTTACCCTTTCTGGCGGTTCATTGGTGAGTTTGCCCGTCAAGAGTCACGAGGTGTCGCTAATATCGTAGCTCGAAGCGGATCTTGCTATGGCAGTCGCTACATTCGAGCCATTCCTCTCCCGATCTGAAAACAGACCCACCTCTGTCCTCCACCAACCTGCATTCGCTATGCGCCATTACACCCATACGCGACCTACCGACTCTGCCGCAGCTCACCTTTATGCTCTCATTTGCGAGCGTCTCGGTCTTGTTGATGAAGCCGTCATATCTCTCGAAAAGGCTACCGAGCTCTTGGAGCAGGAATTCGAGCAATCCGAATCTTCAGAGATAGAGCAGCGATACACTATCGCTCTTCTCAACCTTGGTCGTGTCAGACTAGCTAGCAGGTCATACGATACTTCACTGGAAGCGTTTACGAATGCCTTTGAATTGCTTAGTGGAAGTCAACATCCCGATGCTGGACGACTTAGGGTTCAAGCGAGGTTGGGTCAGGCGCTTGCTCAGTATTGGTTGGGCAGTGTTGATGAGAGTCTGGAAGGGTTCCAACATGCTCTTGACGAGTGTAGTGGGCAGGGTGATAAGGAGGTTATTGCTGTACTTTTGGCTAGGACATTGTGGGGCTTGGGAGGTGATGAAGCTCATGACCTGGCGAAGTCGCAATTAATGGAATGGTAAGCTCCATCTAGCAAGTACTGTATGAATCAAAGCTAACGTATAGTCTATCTTCAGAGAACCCTTCAATCCAGGTCATCTCGACACTAGCTGCGGTGGCGATCACCTCGTCCGATGCCGACTTGATCGAAGCGACCATTTCCGAGCTTCAGACCCAGTCACCCCACGCCAAAGCAACTCAAGACCCAGCAGGTCACTCTGACCTCGTCCTATTCCTCCATGCCCTGCCAACCTCAGAGGATCAAGCGATAGAAGTACTGGAATCCTCAGTAATCTCAAAACCATACGATATGGTAGCCCGAAATAGGCTCGCTAAAGCATTAATTGCCTGTGGACGATACGAAGATGCTACCCAAGCACTAGCTGTACTGGGTGGAGATGGAGAGGTATTGAGTGAGGGATTGAGGCTGAGGGGTATTGCTGAGATTGTGGCTGGACTCGATGATAAGGATGGGATGGGTTTGATACAGAAGAGTGTGGTTGTCAGGCCATGGGAAGAGGCCGGGTGGGAGGCTTTGGCTTGGGCTCGGCAAGTACAGGTTGAAGGAGCTGGAGAAGGGGATGCAGAGTAGATCGAGTAGATCGAGTGGGCGGATAATGCAACAATAGGTTGCAACAGACTCCCGTATCTGCGCATGCGATCGTATAAGACTTGACCGAATTGCAAGGGTTATTATGACTCGAGCGGAAACAATCTTGCAACTGAGAGATACTAAATATGCTAGATTGTATGCATGTTATAAGATGATGCTAATTGCTATGTGTTGATTGATCATGCTGATGAGTCAGATATGACTGCAGTAGACCCAGACTCCGTGACCTGGTCGGGTTTCGGACCCCGTCGGGCGACGATCCTGTCTCTATGCCTGGCTTTCCTCTCTTCTTTGACGCTGATGACTTTCCTTCCTCCACTACCCCTTGCACGACCTTGAAACAGCCTCAAGACTTTACGCTTCACGCCTTCAGGTCCAATCTTTTGTCCGCTTGCAACTCCCAATGGACTCGCAAGAATGCCGTTCGCAAGGTTTAGAGCCTCGTGATCGAGAGAGACGGTGATTCCGCGTGTGCTCCTCGCTCTGGCCCTGTTTCGAATAGACTTGACGACGTCCCTGACTCGAGTTGGTAGTGATCTTGTATATGTAGTCGAAATAACTTGAAGGGCGAGGATTGGGTGATCCAGTCGTAATGCTTGCGTGGTGATTGCCAGACTTCGGTCTGTAAATTCTGAAGGTTTGAAATTGGGTATTGACCAAGACGATGTTCTGCTTGATGGATCGACATCGAGAGTATCGTTGCCGGAGGGATCGACGATATTTCCAACTAACCTCAATGCGAGATCGGCAGCTGCGGTCCGATGTCCTCCCCTGTGGTAGATTCCAATCATGGCGCATACAGCTGGTAAATCCAATCCTTGCTCGCTCTCCTGAATGGCCTGGAAAGCTTTCTCCGCTCTGATCAAATTGAACCACGGTTTCCGAACCGCTCCGTAAGAAGATAGTAAAACCATCCACATTCCTCTGGTCGGTTCTACGCCCATGTCTTTCGCCAACAAGACGACATCTTCACATTCATCCATATGTCCCGAATCGGCATACCCTTTCATTAGAGCTAGGAAATGCTTTTTATCGGGTTTGTAGCCTCGAGCGATTAGGTCGTCCCATACTGCCCTAACTGACGGAGCGGCTGTCAATGAAGAGTGGGATTGAGCATCGAATCGAAGTCGAGTAGCGAGGGAGCGGGACATTGAACGGACGCCTCTGGCACGGAGGGATTGTATGATGGATCGAACTGCATTACTGAATGGATCACGGGTGTTGAGTCCCGCTTGTGGTGTAGTAGAGCTAGGATCGGAAATATCGAAAGTCTTTTCAGCGGTAGATTTGGATGAGACCGCCAATTCAGCTGAACGAGCCTGAGCACGAACAGCCTGGCCGAGTAGGAGGTCCATGTGGTCGACTGTGGGTTTGATGCCGGAAGTTTCGCGGAGTAAGGAGTTGGTAAGGTTGGCCAGGGTTGTTGGATCTTTGGTAACATTGTCGCGAATATAACCAAGGACGACAGCAAGAGTGCGATCATCCGGTTTGATTCCCACCGATCGGAACAATTTCAAGGTCTTTTCGAGCCCTTTCCATCCTTCGGATTTACCGCTATGTTCGAGTAGGGTGTTCAAGACGAGCGGTCCGGGTTTGTAGCTGTCGGGTAAGGGCATTGAGATAGCCATGCCTGATACGACGTTTCGAGCTTCTGCGACATGGCCGACTTTCACGAGAGCTTCGACAAGGACCCTCATGATTTGGTCGGTGATGGGTACAGATTGTGATTGAAGGTATTCCCACGACTTCTCCAATTGTTCCATAGACATGGACGGCGCCATCATTCGAAATCCGAGGTAATGCGTCTCTGCATTGGCCGGTAGCCTCTTCTCCTGCCCCTGAAATCCGGTACCATCCTCCTGTCCAACCCAGTAGTCACAGTCGAAACGCTTCAGCAACTCCCTAGCTCCCGACGCATCATCCCCATCCAATCTCAAACGGATCAAAGCGTGCAACATCGCCGCATGATCTCGGTCCGGCATTCCTTTTGATGCCTCCAAAACCCTCTCTTCCATTGCCTCATCCCGGCCCAACTCTCTGCAACCCTTCAATATTGCCAGTTGCCTGGCTACATCATCGGCCTTGCTCTTACTAAGGGATTTTTGCATGACTTGACGAGCGGTATCGAGATCTCCAAGAACCAAGTGAGCCTGTATGAGAAGACTATATGCTCGTGGAGGTGGTTCGAGGTTGAGTTTATCGTAGAGCTGGAAGAGGGACACGACTTTGGCGATATTACCAACACCGATGTAGGCTTGCATTAATCGAAAGATGGTCCCCGGGGTCATTGATGCTATAGGAAAGCTCGAGGGCGAAAGGAGGTCGATGAGAAGAGTATAATTTTGCCTGTTCACCAATTCTGTAGCCCAAAGCTCTGGCTTGACGAGTATCTCCCCTTCGATCCTTTGAGCTTCTAACCTCTCCTTGAGAGTGGATCGTAACATGGGTTCGGAATCGAGGACAACACAAATTCGCAGGAATCGACCCAGGAGATCCCTCTTGAAACGTTTTCCGAGATTCCTGTCGTCTGATTTCGCGGTCGTAGGAAGGTGATAAAGGAGACCCCGTAGGACTTGCAAAGGCTTTTCGAATGGCTTTCTAACGAGATCGAGCTGCCGACCTGGAAGATAGCTTTGCGATTGCTTGTGTATGCTTTTCAGGAATTCGTTCAGATCGCGAGCGGAAAACTGTGATAGTTCTGACGTCGAATATCGGGGTAAAAGATGTAGAGCTCGAACGGCTTCGGTGCGCATCATCTCTCTCAACCCATCCAACGATGGTAGATCCTCTTCAACGACTTCCAATTCCCTCACTCCATTCCGATCCGCCGCCAACTCTGATAAAACAGTATCAGGCGGTCTAGGTTCCGGGAATCTCCTATTCTTCTCCCTTGCTGCAATTCTCCAGTCCTCATACTCCTCATGATCAACCCTCTCATTTTCTTCGTACGCAACCGCGGTCGCATAAGTCGATCCGTCCCTCCGATGTATTGTTCGCTTTTGACCATTTTGTCCAATAGCGGCTGCTCTTTGCTGGGCGATCGCACGTAGTAAACCTTGACGAGATGATTCGGCTGGTAGCGCTCGATGAGCTAGATTATGCGCTAGAGCCGAAGCTCTAGTCGAGCTCAGCATTGTTTGAGGAAAAGGTTGCTAGCGAGAGCTATATATTAGCCTGATTGCGCACGAAACGGCTTTGCAAGCTTACGATATCATCGATCTGTGTAGAATGGAGACGATGAGTGTCGAGAGTCTACGCTGGAGTGATGAGTGCTTCCCGCGAATGTGCTTATAGGTGGGCTCTATGGTATGGGGTAGTGAGATTGGTAGACTTCAGACTTTCTTGGTGCATACACTGCTAAAGGGAGGATTACTTAAATTACTGGCTCTGCAATGTATACCGTGAGAAACTCAATCTGGACCCCGTAGAAACGACACCATTCATAAGGACCGTATACATGTTGAGATCATCAATATCAACTCGAGTATCTGACTATTACTCCAATGAATATACCTCGCAAAGCGCGATCCTCGTCTCCGCAGGGATCAGTACACAGCATATGAAGTCTCCGTAATCCGGATCGGTACTCGGCATGACCGATGAGACGCCGTTCCTAGTCTCGTCTCCATTCAATCTTCTCAGCTTCTCCATCTCTCCGTTTGTCTCATCCGCAACCAGCATTTCATCGAAACTCAGAATTCCACTGTAACTCGAGGCCTCGTTGGTCGACTGGTAAGTGACTTGATAACCCTCACCTACCAAGAGGAAGACATTGCTGGATTTTTGGATTACAAGTCCATATCCTGAGGCGGGATGTCCGGTGACAATCTGCCTTTCAATGGTCAATCGCCAGTCCCCCATAATGACGGTCTTGGGATCCACCGGATCTTTCTCTCCAGGTAAGAAGGCATCGAAGTAGAATCCGTAGATCTGCCTGCCTTCGGTCCGTGCCTCGAGGAGATGATGTCCGACTTGAGACAACAGTTTATAGTGTTTCCCTAAATTCTCGGCGATCTCGGTATCCGTGTCGATTGCGAATGGACAGGTTCCAATGGCTCCGTATTCTCCGATTGCCGTCCAGATTGAGAGACATCCGTGCCAGTCTCTTCGCTGCTCGGGAATGAACAACGCTTGATTCCGGTGACGGAAATCGCGACAAGTCGCATTGTAATCCGCACCGTAGATGTCCGGCGAGAGAAAATCGAGGCTAGGGGCGAAGTGCTGCCAGATGTCTAAGACCGACTGGATAGGTCCTCCGGATGGATAATCGCCAGGGTCACGACCACCTCCTACTTCAATGCCACTCGTGTCGTCCGATGTATCGGTCGTACCATAGCCCGCTATAGGCATCGGTAGCCAGCAGTTGGTAAACATCGGAAGAGGGTAAATTGATTTGCCAGCAGCCGCGACCTGTTCGGTGAATAGCGCGTAGTGGTAAGCCATAAACAGCTCATCAGTTTGTTTACTCGCTCCGAATGTCGTTTCCCAATCCCCCTCATGTTGTGAGGTCGAGGCCGACCTTTGGAACTTCTCGAAATTGTCGCGTAAAGAGGGTGTGAGATTCGCCCAGTCCTCCGATAGTACCTTAATAAGCTGACTCGGCACAGCGCTCTTGAAGGCTTTCTCGGCGTTCAGCGACCTGTCTCTCGAGTCTCCCAGGATGCCGACTTCGTTCTCCACCTGTACCATGAGTACGGTGTTTTCGGCGCCGTCAATCTCTTTGAGATGAGCCATGAATCTCGCAAGAGCCTTAGCATCCGCTTTGACACCATTGTTATTTTGATCGAACAGCGACAAGCAGTTGCGGACCTCGACCTTCCCCTCTTTGGCAATCTCAACGCGGGGGAACCGTGTATGATCTTTTTTGACCCATCCAGGAACGTACGCCGACATACCTGAGCTCGTTAGTGATTCTTCTTGTGAGAGTCTCGCTCTTTACTCTTATGGTGTCCAGCCGCACGTACCATTCTTGAAAGCCCCAAACCACAATACCACCAGTTTGATCCCTGCTTTCCTCGCTTCCACTATGACGCCATCAATCTCGATGAAATCGAATCTGTCCTCCTCAGGCTCTATCGCCTCCCATGCCACAGGTCCCAATATAGTATTGAGACTGTTACTCTTCATCTTTTGAAATAACGAGCTTCTCTCGACATACTTGGCTGACGACATAGTGGAGTTGTTGAGCTCTGCACCGAGAAGGAGGAATGGACGGGAGTCGACCATAAGAGTGAAATTGCCATTGGGCTCGGATTTCAAGAATGGATAATTCTCAACAGCTTTAGACGTGTTCATTGTCGATGGAGCAATGAGGAGGGACCAGGTGATTTTGGTTTACAATGTTGATGGTAAGTATAGGGTTGTGGCTCATATCCGATAAAGACATGAGCGAGATATTGTGCCGCTGCCGAATCTGCTATAGCATGATTACGCCGCTACTTTGACATAGGCAATATCCTTCCAAATGCACCGCCCGTGGTCTCGGGCCGCAGGGTACTCAACGGGTATCTAACTCGCCGCAGAAGCATATGCTCGATCGCGAAAACGAAGCTGTCTTCTCCCGGTTTTCCGGTGGAACGCCGCCCAGAGTGAAAGAGAATGCCTCACGCGGCGTCAAACTACAGCCGTGTTGCCGGAAAAGCGCCGCATTGCGGTGGATAGCAGGATCGCCGCCCTAAATCAATGGTCCGCATTGTCTAGATATAAGTACGGGGTTCCGGATTCATTGCACATCTCCACTCACCCCTTCGGCCCCACACATTCTCAGACATATAACGAGATGGCAGATCTCTCAAGAATCAATTCCGTCGAGAAAGAGAAATTTGATCACAATGAGGGGCACACCCTTCACGCTGAGGACATCACCCAAATCAGAAACGTAAGACCATTCTTCGTTTACATATCTGATCACATAGCTTGCTCTGGCGGATGCAATCGACACTAGCCAGATAAAGAGGTGGTCCAAAAGCTCAATTCAACTTTACTTCGCCATTTTCGTCGCCTTTCTATGCTCTGTCGCGAACGGATATGACGGGTCTCTGTTTTCGGGCATACTGTCAATGCCATATTTTCAGAGCACTTTCGAATCGGGAACGGACGGACCTAAGGTTTCGTTGATCGCTTCGATGTATACCGTGTAAGTAATGCGCCTCAAGTTCATGATGACTGCTTACAGACACAAAGTGGTCTCATGGTTGGTTCATTACCCGCCGCCGTCCTTTCCGATCGATATGGACGACGTATTGCCATGCTCTCTGGTGCATGCGTTATCATTGCTGGTACGGTCATATCGGCTACTGCCTTCCACATTCCGCAATTCGTCGTTGGCCGTTTCGTGCTGGGAGTCGGAATCTGTATCATGTGCGTCGCCGCCCCGGCCTATTCTATGGAGATTGCACCTCCTCAGTGGAGAGGAAGGTGCACCGGATTATACAATTGTGGCTGGTTCGGGGGTTCCATTCCCGCCGCTGCCGTAACATATGGGACCAACTATATCAAAAGTGATATGTCTTGGCGACTCCCGATTATTCTGCAGTCATTCGCCTGCGTCGTAGTGATCTTCTGCATCTTCTTCATCCCGGAGTCGCCACGCTGGCAGATAGCGAACGGCCGAGAAGAGGAGGCATACGCATTCCTTGTCAAATACCACGGAGACGGCGATAGCGAGTCACCACTGGTCGCCCTCGAGATCGCAGAGTTCAGGGAACAAATCTCGATCAGCGGGGCTGACAAAGTCTGGTGGGATTGTGAGTAAAGTGAACCGATTCCCTTTGTACCAGCTGAACAATCGCAGATCGACCACTGTTTGCTACTCGTAATGCCCGATGGAGGACCCTTCAAGTTATCCTCATATCCGTCACTGGACAATTCTCCGGAAATGGTCTCGGCTACTTCAACACGGTCATCTATGCCAAAATAGGAGTCACAAGCGTGGTCATGCAACTCGCCTATAACCTGGTATACGCTGTCATTTCGGCCGTTGGCGCTCTGGCGGGAGCCTGCCTTTCTGACCGCATGTCTCGGCGAAAACCACTGATCATCGGCACCTTAGGTGAGCTATAGCCTATACCGTTAAGATACAGTGTACTAAATATCCCAGTCGCAGCGATGTGGCTAGCGATCAATGCTGGCCTCCAATCAAAGATTACCTCGCTCATCGCCGACGGCTTGGAACTACCGGCAGCACTCGGCAAAGGAGCTCTTGCCACCTATTTCCTGTTCACCTTTACCATCATGTTCTCCTACGCGCCGCTACAAGCCATCATCCCCGCTGAGGCACTGGAAACAACGATGCGAGCCAAGGGACTTGGGCTGGGAGCTATCATACAGGGATTGATGGGTTTCCTCAACCAATTCGCTGGCCCGATTGCCCTTAAAAATATCGGATGGAAGTACATTCTCTTCTTCGCGATATGGGATGTTGTGGAAGCTTGTCTGTGGTACTTCTTGGGCATAGAAGGTCAGGGGCGTACTCTGGAGGAGATGAACTGGGTTTACGATCAACCTAATCCCGTCAAAGCTTCTAAAAAAGCTGCAAGAGTCCAAGACGCCGAAGAAGCGCCGTAAGCCGGTGTGGGGAGAAACATGGCCCGACTGAAGCGAGTCATGTAGGTTAGGTTTGGCAGCAGAAGTTCGGTGATGTGAATTGCTTGTAGATATTAAGTGTTCCGAAATGAGGTCATGTATGCATTCATGCCATATACGTGGTGGTATTTACGCCAGACAGTGCGGAAGGTCCCAAAATCTTGATGGGGTATCCTCAACTGGTTCAATCCACGAGCCCTGCTGATCTCATAGCTACCTGTGCATCGCAGTACATATTAAAAGCTGGCTACGATCTTGGCTGCTGATCATGCGTACATGCCCGACCTGTGTGTGTTGGTGAGGGCGACGCAAAACCCGAGATATAGGATTCTGCGCGGCTCTGCGCAATCAAACCGAAAATAGGTTCAGGCGCTGAGTGCCCAGGCGCTGTGTCAATCTGCGACTACTTTGCGGTACTGCAATGCATAGAAGTTTTATCATATCATGTCTCGAACCAGGTGCTCCAGAATTCGAGATCTTGCGTTATCAGATGGGTCTGCATGAAAGCGTTCAGCTCCAGCTCTGTATTTTGCGGATGATCTTGCGGTCTCGGTAAACCAAAGGGTTCGGGCATGGCGGCTGACGCCTCGTTCCCTTCTGGTCTCGTCGGAAGCACGCTGGGCGAGCTGGGTTCGGTCGCTTGACAGACGAGACTCAGGAGCCTTGAAGTACGAGCTCCAATGTCGGTGGCCCCCCTCTTGATACCATCCACCGCGTGCATCACCTCTAGCACTCGTGCATAAACGATGTCCCTTTTGATCCGAGAGGTATTCCTCATACGCTTTTCACGATCAGCATTGAATATGGCGTGCTCTAAACCAGACCTACATTCCATAGCCAGATCACGCAAGACACGACGCCGATGAACACCATGTCCTGACTGTAAGGCAGTATGCCCAGCTGATCCAGCTGAAGAAAGGCGTTGATGACGCCAAAGACGGCATCTTGACACTTTGCAAAGTGTATTTCGTAGTCTGATTCGACGAGCTCCAGCCGGAACTCGTTGATCTTGAAGGTCAAGTGCCGTGACGCGAGAGTGATGACTGCTTTCTGCGCTGACGTGATGGGCATGATACTGGCTATTGCCGTCAGATACACTCACTTCCAGGTCGCTTACGGATATGAGGGTCGATCCAATCCAATTGCCATTGCGTGTGCTGTGTCTCGACTTGATCCAAGAGTACACCGAGCTCCGCACCTCTCGTCTGGAGACGAATCAGATCAGCGTGCGACCGAGCAATGCGTAATAGTAATAGAGATGGCTGCAGCACCGCTTCTGACTCGCATGGACTCTCGTTGTGATCCCGAAACCACCAGCCGAGATCGGTGAGTCCGTCGTTGGCAATCATTTGGGGTAAACTACATTGAAGTGAAAAGCTTCATTCGGTCAGGTAGATCAACCTTTCGTGAAGTTCGAGCTCACTTGATATCGGCACCTAATATAATCAGTTTCAGTCATCCGCGAGTTTTGTCACATACAGCAAAGTTCTACACGAATCAGTCATATTCAGGTACGAAAAATTGTATGCTTACGAATCCAAGTCCGTTCACGATTCTGACATTAGCTTCACTACCTGACCAAGTCCAGCAAAACTGACCAAGATCTCGCGGCAGTCACCGAGGCCCGTTGGAAGGCTCGTCCTCCTGATGTGGTGAAGTCCCAATTCGTAAGCCATGCGGATGGCATAGCCTGTCCTCCTCCAGCCCGAATCATCTTCTACATTGCGCCAGAACACCATGATCGAAAGTGCCTGCACAATTTCGATATTCGAGGAATTTTGCTCGAAAGCGAGCGACAGTAGATTGCTTACGATGGAGGCAGCTCTGGAATATATCTCTGGCCGACAGATTCGCGAGGAAACAGCGAGAATGACGCTGAACAAAAGGTTGGACCTATCTAGGACTTGGGGGAATCCGTGCAGCTGTTCATCCAGGAGCGCGATTAGGGGGTTCATGAAGGAAAAGAAGCTGATTGAATCAGCCTCACAACAAAATTAGGAGGTCTCGCAGAAATGTCAATACCCACAATTGCAGAATGTCCTTGACGTCTTCTTCGGATATGGCGCCAATCGAGTATAGATCCATTCTGGGCATCTGAAATCTATGGCGCCTGGTAGCGTCGCCTGGAGGAGCAAGTGATCCGGCCAGAGACCGATCCGGCTCCGGCCCGTCCCAGGGACTTTGACCAGCTGCAACGGGTGAGATATCATGGTTTCGGTCTCGATTCTGCGAATGTCTGAAGGCTTCATTGAGCACTCCTCTTAGTGAGAACCCTTCCGAGGCTAGGTACGGCAGACGAGCCTGAGTTGACGAACCCGGCTCTTCTGCTGCTTGGGCGTTGATTTGGGCGTTTGGGTTCGGAGTGAAATCGAGGTAGATGGGCTGTTGGTGTGATGAGTTGCCAGTTGTTGCATTGCGCTGCATTGAATTGTCGGCACTGCTCTATCAGCATGCCAAACATTCTTCGAGGAGTCATGAACTCGCGACCGTTGTTCCGCAAAATCCGATCCTGCAGAGCGGATCTCCTGCTGCCGTGCTCCTCTGTCATGTCATCACGGGCTCTTTCCAGCAGTCGAGACTATTTACTGCACCGGAGGTGAGATGATTTCCGGCACTACTGCAGACGAGCCAGGACCCGGCTCTCCACTAAGCATAATACTTGCCCCATGATGTGACGCTGACCACGGTCGTTTGCGCTTCCGCCCAGGCTTGGCTCGCGAGTAGATACAGGATATACCATTGGAGATACAGCGGTTACAGGACGCGATATCGCTCTCACTGCGGATGCATTTCCGCTACTGGTCAGCGAGCGCTATGGCAGAGCGGCCATTACCTTTCGCGAGCGACATTCAACACATCTACGGATATTCAGCTTGATCCGGCATTTGCGGTACTGCCGCGTTTCCGTCCACTCACGCTTCGTTGTCAGCGGGCACAAGGGCAGTACCTGCCCCTGTGTTGTCTGTCGATATGGTGTTGCGGCCTATTTGGGATTGTTCGGCCATCCGTGATACGCAGAGAAAGAGTGGATGTTAACCCAGCGTCGAATGGAGCTTGCGGTTATCCGGCTCCGGGCTGCCAGTATCCGGGGGACCGGCATGATGTGCGGCGTAAAAGCAGCCTGGTGGTTTCTGCGGTCTTTTTAATATCCCGCCGATTGTGGCGCATCCCCTGACATTGGAAATGTCAAATGAGTGCAACACGTCGAGGGAGAGGACACGAATGAAGGAGCTGAGGGGATCAGAAAGATCAAAGGGGCACGCATGACTCACTACCTGAAATGAATGCCCACAAACGCTGCCGACTATCTTGGCACTGATTCACTATACTTTCTGATATCTATACTAATCATTTGGCAGTGTCAAACCACCTTCGTTTCCGCCTCGATCTCCTTGATTCCGTTGAGATGTCGGTCTGGAATCCCAGTAGTAGGGCACCCACCCCGAAAGCGCGCCGCCACTGCATGCGCCCCACCGACATGGGAAGATTGTGTGCCTTTCCAGTAACGAGCGCCTTTGGTTGTTCCATTGTCATCAGGCTACATCGTGTCATGTTCGGACCTCGGTTCTCCCTCATGATATCCAAGGGTCCCACGGTTAGGCATGATCGGCCTATACATATAGGTATGAGTACTGCTAGACTTGAAGGAAGAATGAATATTGCAGTCAACTCATGTTGAGAATAAAGCCATCTACCGTATTGCCTATCGCTTCCAGCGAGGTCTGAGGTCATTACGGAGACGGTAGGTCTCTGACAAGTCGACCCAGGATATCAGCCGACGTGCGACTGGGGAGTAGGCTCGCCAAAGAGGATAACACTCTACATAAGACAGATCTATCTGAGTGTACCCGAACATATACGAGCATCTATCTGACACCTAAGCTGCCGTCCTAGTGATGGCAAAATCGCAGGCAGGCCTTATCACATTTTCCCAACACTCAGTTCCAGGACCGTTTCTTGCATCAGCGGTGAAAGCATGAGCTCCCTGAGCCCACTCTACCAGCATGGTATCGATCCCCAGGGTCCCAAGAACCTTGTGGAAATCGTGAGTCTGCTGCTTTGGCACGAGCTCGTCTTTGCCTGCCGAAACTAGACAAGTCGGCGGGAAACCCTTGTGTAGCAATTCGATCGGAGCACGCTTATCGGTGCAGCCAGTGAGAAGGAGCTCAACCAAACGGCCTTGATGGATGAGCTAAATGTCAGCTCCGGATGTGTACTTGAATGCCAGAGCACGTACAGAATCCGCCAAAGCGCAACGAATTTTGTTGTCGAGTGAGCTGATGCTGTATGTAAGAAACAAAGCACTGAGCAGGAACCGACTCACGACAAACTAGCAGAGGTTTCCGTCGGTTGCCTCATCAGGAGCTCCATGGACGCCGAAGACTTGCCGTCGTCAGCGGCAACTCCCTTTGGGTCAAAAGTCCAATCCAGTACTGCAAAAACCGGGACAATAGCCCTTGGTACGGTGAGACCGGCTGCTCCGATATCGAGTGCCTTTCTTGTCATCTTCACGTATGCGTCGTGGAGACGTACCATAAAGACAATCAAAGTCCCCCCTGCACTACAACCCGTTAGACATACTCTCGAAATGTTTGCGATATTGTCGATCTTGGCGTTGAGTTCCTCAAGGATCCATCGATACCCAGTCAGCAGGTCTTCGCGCATGTCTCGCAGTGTTGCGCTGTGGGCGGTTAATTAACACCTTGGAGATTGGGTACCAAAGCCTTACTGGGGTAGCAGTCGATATTCAAGAGAGACCACAATGAAGCCCTTAGCATTGTAATACTCGATCTCTGCTGAAGATATGTCGTGAGCCGCCCCCATCATCCAGCCACCACCGTGGACAAAAACCACTGTCATGGTCAGCGGGTCAAGATTGTGCCACGTACCTATTGGCGATGCAGATGAGTTCATAGTAGTTGGAAGCCATACGTCTGCATGAATACCGCCGGTCTTACATCCGGGAAGCGCGGCCACGCGGTATCGTTTGCGTAGTTCAAGAAGTTCACCTCGAGGTATCAGCCACTGTTCTGCCATGCTTGATAAATGCTTGATAGAAAGTAGAGTTGTCGGTGGATCTATAACAGTCTGCTGCTATTTGCCCACCGGTATTGGAAAGCGGCCGATTTCATCGTATAGTTGGAAGAACGATAGATCATGCCGCAGACTCGGTGTAATGATCGGCACTCGAGAATTGAGCAGGACGGAGCCAAGCCAAGAAATGATGCATCCGTGTGCTCGTACAAGCGGCCGAACGCGGCTGTGCTTGAACTCACATCGTGAGTCTTATCCGAGAATGATTCATCCATGCGGGGCATTAATTATCTTCCGAGGGGCTCAGGTGGCTAAATGGCCCGCATACACATCTGAGGCATCACTGTATTTTATGCAGTCGCCCTAATTCGTCCCCCCACTTCAGTGTTTGATCATTCATGCATTCCCCATTTAGATTAGATAACCGGACTCGATTCTTAATGTATCATAGACAGTTTACCATATAACCATGACCAACATCCTAGAAATAGCAGCGGAGGAGGTAGAGATACCGTTCAGTATCCTAGATACAGATCTATACAAGGTAATAATTTCAGCCACTCTATGCATCACTCACTGAACAAACAGCTGACGATGCAAAATGCCGTCCTACATCATTTCTACGATGCAGAAGTAACGATCAGGTTCACAAATAGGACTTCGAACATGTTGTTCAATCGACCATGTTTCGATTGGATACAGGAGAAAGTCAATCGTATGCTCCCTTCATGTCCACGACTGCCCTGACTGACGTCTAGAGTTGTCGACCTTGAAGCTCCAGCCCGAAGAGAGGACACGACTGAAGGAGGCTTGTCCTTACTTTAGTGATTCATATCTCGACTACCTCCAGGGAATGACTCTACACCCGGAGGAACAGGTGAAGCTGGAGTTCGTACCAAAAGGAGGTGATGGTATGGGAGAAATCACCTGCTCGATAGAGGGTGTGTGGAGAGAAACGATATTGTACGAAGTACCTATACTTGCCATCTGTACGTTCCCAAGACACTCGTGTATTCGAAGCTAATCGACAGTCAGTGAAGCGTACTTCAGATTTGTCGATACAGATTGGGAGATGGACCGTGTACAAGGTAAAATGCCCTCTCCCTTCGCCTTACAATTGTCGCTGATGGGACAGAGAAGGCAAAAGCGAAGGCGATCGCACTAATAGCACCAAAAGTCCCGACTACTCCCGCTGCATTCTCTGAGTTCGGAACAAGACGTAGAAGAAGTTTCCAAGTTCAAGATCTCGTCCTAAGGGGACTGATAGAGGGGCATGAGGAATTGAAGGCAAAAGGTGGGAAGCACGGTGTGTTGACAGGGACTAGTAATGTATGTTCCCTCCTGATCTCATACTCGGATGCTAATAGAAGGTATACCTCGCTCTAAAGTATGGCCTGAAGCCCATTGGGACGATTGCTCACGAGTGGATAATGGCAGTAGGGGCTACATACGGTTACACAGGCGTAAACAGTAAAGCGATGGATCTATGGGAGGAGGGTAAGCTAAAGTTCGTGGGTGAATGAGCTAAAATCCAGTCTACCCTGCTTCAGCGACTTCACCGCCATTAACAATGTTGACTGATACATTCACAGTCCGCACCTTTTTCAACGATTTCACGAGTGATCCTAAAAGAGCATTACGCTGGGGAGCTTTGAGACACGACTCAGGCGATCCATTCGAATTTATCAACATGGCAAAAGAAGCTTGGACTACTGTGGAGCAGAAAGCGGGTATAGAGAGAGGTGAGGGTAAAGGGAGGATCGGCGAGGGAAAGATGGCGGTGTTTAGTGATTCACTGGACGTTGATAAAGCATTACAGATTCAGGCAATGTGCGATGAACAGGGGATGGCTGGTGAGTTCTGAAGTTTCTGTCGGCGGCTCGTGCTATAGAAGACTGATGAGAAGCATCATTCGGAATCGGTACTTTCCTCACCAACGATTTCAACAAGAAGTCAGACCCTTCGAAAACCTCCACACCACTTAATATCGTAATCAAGTTGAACAAGATCAATGGACGCAATTGCGTTAAACTCTCAGATGATGTCGGCAAGGTAAGCTAATTTCTTCTTTTCAATGGGGGTTCCAAGCTGACTGGTAGTTTACGGGCAATGCAGAGGAGGTAAAGAAGATCCAGGAGGAGTTGGGCCTAGGTACGGAGCACGAAGATAAGCGAGTTGGATAGACATCGGGGCCGAGGTATAGAGAAGCTAGATCTTAGACGATAGAAGCTCGAATGGTCTTCAAGGCAGATTGGGTTCATATGGATGACGCCTTCAGTCATGTACAACAGCAGACCAGGATCCTCGTGGGTGAATATGCATGATCAATGCGATGACAACTTGAATGTACTCTACTTGTACTCTACTTTGATACCAAGAACAAGCACACTACACCCTGAAAGTAGTGACATTCCGCTTAACTTCCGATCCACCAGCAGCAGCAAACCCAGTCCCCTCTTTACCAAGCGGTATCATCCCATCCGCGCCAATTCCAGCTTCACAGACACAACATCTCCCTGATTCTTTCACAATACTATCCGCGCAAGTCTTGCAAACCACATGACCACATACGTATTCTTCTTTCGATTTCTCTTTTTTCGTCTTCTTCTTAGGTCTATCGTCTTCATCACCGTCACCGTTGGTTGTAGTGAGAGGTGACTTGGAGGATAAGAGGATTGAGTGGTTGGAATTTGAGAGGTCGCGGGAACAGGAGGGACATATTGGTTTTGGGGATTTAGTATCTGATAATCCTGGGGCTGGCGTTGAACCGGGGGCGTAGGTGAATATTACTGGGAGTATCGTTTTGCGTCTGTGAGTCAGCTTAATCTCAACAGATCCGAATAGGTGTTGGTGCAGTTGGAGCGCAGAGGGATACAGACTCACGAGATAGGATGCTGTTCACCACCAACATGACACATTGTCTGCAACTTCATATCCTTGATCGGACCCAACTTTGCCTCAGGCGCCAGTGAGGGTAACCAAAACGCTGCCAATTTCGATTTCCTAGCTTCCAATTGTTCCTCCTCAATGACTTTCAAAGCCTTATTCTCAGCTTCCTCTAATAATCTCTGTACCCTCCCATCCTCCTCTTTTCCACCTCCAGCTCCATTAGCCAATTCCTTGACATCAATTGCTTTCCTCCCACTGACACCCTGTCCTAATCCCATCCCTTTTTCGAAATTCGAAATAACCCTCTCTCTAGCTTTTTGTTTAGCTTCATATCGTTCCCTAGCTTCATTATCTTCCCATCTCTCCAGTTCCCTCTTTGACGCCTCTATACTCGCTTTTTGTGTTATCAAATTGGTGAGAACACATTCTTTACAGTATATATGACCTTTTGGACATGATACTGGATCTCGAGAGTAGATGTTGGATAGGCATAAATTGCAATGATCGAGGGGTTTGAAGGAATCGTGCCCTAGTCTACGAGCTTCATTTTGGCGACGGAGCAGACTTCGCTCATAGTGCGTCAGCGTTGATTGTGTCGTGTTGTGCTTTGCATCTGATATGAGCTCATGACGCATTACTGTTCAGCCGGATGAACTCACGAGATCTAGTCATCGTAAAAGGGCAAAGCTGGCTATGCGGTATGTAAAGAGAGCAGATCAACCGTCAATACACGGTACAAGTCGAGTGATATTTGATTCCGCTCATCGACAACCGTCCATAAAGACAGTAATGGTAGCAGGCAATGCATGTATTCAAGAGATATGTATGTATATGCTATGTGGACAGTCTATAAGTACACGGGATACCGACTAAGGCCGATTATCCCCTTTCCTCTCTTCTCATTTGCCATTTGCAATATGACCATTACTCAATGGCCTGTTGCTGGGTTTGACAGTCGGGATCCAACCGCTGGTATCGAAGATATAAGCCTTTGGTGATACTTTGTTTGATAGTTGAAGATCTGTCATCAGCTGATGTTCTTTCGATTGTGTAGAACGAAAAAGACCTACAGATAGCAGCGGTAAAGATCAAGTAACTGCCATAACCAGTCATCAAATGCCAAAATCCATGACCCTGCACCACCATACCCAAAACGGGTCCTAGGAAATCTCGGATAGTTCGAAGTTGATCACAGAATATGTTATCGATATTCCAAATCCCGAAGCCTCCTGCGAAGATTGCGATCCCCTTCAGGAAAGTGTTGATGAGTTTATGTTTCGAAGAGGAAGCTGGCAGGCAGTGAGTCAAGTATAAGAGTCGGCCGACTGAGGAAATGAGGATGGCGGCGAATGCTATCTGGTGATAGATAGGGTTGGGGAGGTAGGCGCTATTTGTCAGCGAGGGCAATTGGAATGAGGCGTAGGTCTCGTAAAGCAGTCTTTAGCCGTATAGGAAGAGGTGTATTGCGAAGACGGGGAGATGAAGGGAGTTAGGAAAAGCAAATACTTGAGGTCCGGACTTACTAGGAGATGGTAACAAAGATGTTGAATGCCAACACGGCAAGTGGTCCCCAAATTCCAAACCTAGGTTTAAAGCTAGGGAGGGTATCAACACATAAATACCCAGCATAAGTCACAAGGTAAATCTATTATCAGCACTCAAATCCCGCATATGAAGAAGAGATGCACATACCATAGGAAGTTCATCCATCAATTGCCATTCCCACCTCAAACTAGCATGAAATCCAAAACTCCCCACTCCAATCAAACTAAGTCCTAGAAAACATAATCCGTACCGTAAAGGAATTCCCTGGGTTTGGGTATGATATAAGCCGTATAGACCTAGGAAGATTGATGGGAAGTTCGTTAGGGAGTTTACGAATTCTGCGATGTATCGGCTATGAGAGTAGTTGGTTTCGCACCAGTCTATCGTTCCCGTGTGATGTCCCCAGTCTGTTGTCAGCGGGCGGTCGAGGAGACAAAGGACGGGGAAGAGGGTAGGAAGCGAGGTGATTAGGAGTAGAGCAGGAGAGCAGAGTACAGTCGATGGAATATGGGGGGCAAGGGGGCGAGGTCATGGAAATAGCAGAAGATACGAGATGGACAGATGAGGAAGAGGACTCACAACCATGATCAATCTGATCACCTCGTAAATTATCGAAAGCTCCCATGATTCTATATGTTCTACGGTTCTAATGTTCTATTGTCTCGAGAAGTCGTGTATTGAACGAGGAAGTCGATGCCAGAGGGAAGCTATATATGCAGACGAGGTTGCTTTGTCAAAATTCGAAACAAAGGAGTGACTAAGCTCAGAATCCCCGGTTTGAACTCCGGTATGATCGTCAAAGTCGGAGAGTCGAGTCGAGACAGAAGACAAAGAAAGGTGGTGTCCAAAGCTGTCCCTTGGACCTAAGCTCTCCCTTCCATTCTACTCTATATACAAGGTCGGTTGTGATTGACAAGAAAAGGAAAGACGGTAATTGAGAAGCGGGTTAATCATATTTCCAGGCACGCTTCAACGGAAAATCCAAGGTTACGTCAGTCGACTTCCATAATGAGTAGATTATGCGGAACACACACACTAGTACACCGAGCTCAAGTGCACAGCGAATAGGAAAGCAGTATGCCGCGGTAGATGTACAGGATACAGCATTCGTCCTCCTACAAAGGACAGTTCAGCACTTCTGCATTCATGTATTATTGAACAACAACCGGCACTACGGTAACCAACCGGCAAAACCTCATTCCGTCATGTTCCCGCCGACAATCTGTGAATCACTCATAATCGACGCCCATCTTCTTTAATTCCTCCCTAGCATGTTTCTTGGCTTCTTCCGAGGTGTTTGGGTTGCTCAAAGTTCTACCATCAGACTGAGTCACTCCTACAGGAACACGGGGAATAGTAGGGAGGGAGAGGACATGACAATAAGTGAAGACTCACGACTTGAAACCCCCAATAACATGACCCTGATCCTTGTTCTGATCCTCTCCATGTCGGGTATGATAATGTGAGTGATGTTCCACATGACCATGGCCCTTTGTAGCTGCAGCGTGATGGGCAGCATCATGCGCTGGGATATGGGAGGCGTGATCCTTATCTACGGGTATACCATGTTCTTCGAGTATCTGCTAATTAGGACCCGGGCGCGAGAGGGGACATACGGCAGTAGCATGTTCTTTGGCTTCTGCGCCGACCTTTTATCAGAATCAGATCTTGTCAATCACGAGGCTTACGTTCGGATTGTGAAGCGCTCTATGATATTAGCTGCCATCAGCTGGGGACAGCAAAGAAATTCACGCTTTGTAACCTCCAAGTTGCCTATTCTCGTGTTGTTCCTGCTGTGACATTGTGAAAGTGATGTACAACGTTCAAAAGAGACACAGTACGATATTATTGAATGACACTAAAGGGATCTGTCCTGTCGTCTCCTCGTCAAGTCAAGAAGATACACAACATCGTCATCGACGTCATATGTATGTATGTCATCAACTACTGAACCTTCTTTTTGTTGTTTCAGCCTCGCTGTCTTCGACCCGACTTATCTTAGCTTCTCTTGCCAGATCAGAGTGAGGCTTGTTGTTCCTTACCTGAACAACTCGCCTTCCCAATCGCTTGACTGTCTGGCAAGTACATGGGTAGTGATCGCCCATCTGAGCTCATCTTCGAGACAAATTGAGTCATACCGTATTGTAATATACATGACTCGACTATACTCCATATACAACACAACTCTACGCCCTCTGCTCAGAAAGCAGGTATACCCACAAATCCCCTATCTCCACTTTTGTTCATCTTGTCCTCCAACAGACTATGTGATAAAGTCTTGAGTGAAGAAGCAGTATCTTTCAATGCCCCATACTTTCGAGCTGAAGTTGTCCCGCTATTTATCAGCTCTGTTCCAGCGAAAACTCATGGAAGCCAAAGCTTACAATCGTTCCAGAATGAGGAGACCGTTGACTTGATCGATCTTGCCTTTGATCTTCTCATCGAGGATTAGGGAAACTACTAATCCCTCTGCTTCTGCTCTGCTGACATTCAATGACTGAAGTCAGCTTCTGGCAAATCACAGCCACTCAAAGCTTACCTTCGCCAAGAATTGAAGTTCTAAACGCGTATATGGTTTAATGAGGTCAATGATGAATTGCGTGCGGAGTGAGCGGAGGAGATCGTTGATGAAGTACGCGATAAATGGGTCGTCGGTGATGGTCGCTTTGTTTGCTATTTATCAGCTTCGACCATCTCTGGAGGGGAGTAAGCTCACCTCTCAGGATCTTTTCGGCTTCTTGAACATTTCTATCCTGATAGGCCGCTACCAAATTGGTCATAGCAACAATCTGAGGGTCGTTCTTGTACCTACTTATTAGCTGATGATCGGCGACTTATAGCTTACGGTTTAGTTTCTTGCGAGTCGAAAGGGTTTATACGACTCCCCATGAGCATATATGCCAGTACCAGGTATTTGAGGACTTGTATACGCTGGGGTGAACCGGATTCGTCGTACTGCCTGAATGACTCGAATAGATCGGTAGAAGCGTTATCCCATGATCCTGTTCGTCAGTTTTCTCTCTGATTGACGGCGGCTTGAACATACGCTCCATCATCCACATTTTACCACCACATTCTCGAATTACACCCATGATCCTAGGATGGGGAATGGCATTCTTGACTTTCATAGAGGCACTGTAGATTTCCTACGATGTCAGCTCGGCTTAGCAATGAATCAGATTGCTGACCTTCAACTTCCTCGTCTCTTTCAGATCACTGTACATTTGGATCTCGATTGCGTAAAGCTCCAATACTATCATGTCAGCTTGGAAAAGGTGTTTCTTCTCCGAGCTTACAGACTGACCCCCTACTCTGATCTTCTGAAGGATTCGCCCCTGGCTCGCATGAGGCGTGCAATGACTTCAAGATCTAGTGATCAGCTCAGTCAACACACGGTAGCGTATCAGCTGACAGGTTGTAATCTCGCATATTCCTTCCTGTCTTGCAACAGCTTTGCCAACTTCAAATTCGATTTAGTTGATAATCGCTGCATGTCAGCCCGACTCAAGGCTACAAGACGAACCTCATTCTTGGCCTCATCGCACGCTACTTTTGTAGCCTCATAGAACTCTTCTAGGGTATCTAGTGGGATTTTGGGTGCTCGAACTGCATGCTGACCCGTCAGCTTTGCAATATGGCGAGTGCGCTAGCTCACCTTCCCTTCCCCTCCAACGTAATCTAGGATATTGTTGATTGATTTATCGGCGTAGTTTCTGGTGACATTACTCTGTTTCCTCAGCTTGTGTATCGGTTGGAGCGGAAAAGCTTACCTTGGTATAACCCAGTAACTCTCGATACGTCGTCAAAGCGTCTTCTGGTTTCTGCAAGTAGAGATAGTTCATCTTTGTCATCTGTTTCAATGCTTTGAATCCCCTGTCTGTCAGCTCGTGCCAGTCTGGAACCCGCAGCTTACCATTCTCCCTTTTCTGGTTGATCATTTACAACTGCCCTAAATGCCTTTAGAGCCGCTTGGGCATCATCATCCTTCAATGCTGATCGTCAGCTTGTTGTGATGCGATACGCGTCTCTGAGAGAGGACGTACATTTCGCTTTATAGTACTGGTTCTCGATATCGCCGCCTGCATCGTCCATGTCCGCATCATCATCGTCATCGTAATCAAAGTCGTATTCCTATATGATCAGCTTGAAAGTGGGGTGACAGAGATGAGAATCACCTCCTCGTCTGCACCATCCTGAAGATCAGCTGGTGGCCTCGGGACAGGACCGATCAGCTCACCATCATGAAGTCATCATCGTCCGACATTGTGCTGTATGAGACTGCACTGAGATTACTGTATATGTCGAGTAGCTTATGAGTGACGGTGCGAGGTACCAGAGAGTGGAGGTAATGGAATAGCTTAAATGGGATACATATACAAAGAACCCATATACCTCCTCCCGTGCCTGATTGAGACTACTGCCCTTAGTTAACCTTAGCCGTGATCAATTGCAGTAGGTTAGTTATACACCCTGTGATCCATTAGTATTGCGATACCATACACCTTTATAGTAGACTGTACACTCTTTCATATCCTCCATGTCTACTCGCACCTAATACCTACATATACAGACATACAACTATAATTACAGCCAATCATTCAATATGGCCGAACCGCCATCATTGCCCTATGCTCGAGATGCTGGATCAACCTCGCAAGCCGCTGCTTATCAGTTCTACCCAACATTCACCGATACTTTCGAAGCCGAAGAGGAAGAGGAGGAGGTAGATGAGTCTGCGGAAGCGGACAGTGCTCGGGAAACACAATACTGGGCGGCTAACCGTCACAAGGCAGGTCGGGATGAGACGGAAAAGGAAGAGGAGCATAGTGAGGTCCAGCCACCGGGATTCGTACAAGTGAGCTGATGATAGTGGCTTGGAGACTACGGTCAAGATTAAAGACGTTCAATTGCGGAATGTTCATCTGCCTGAATATCGGAGTCGACCCACCTGATGTAGTCAAGACGAATCCTTGTGCCAAGCTGGAATGCTGGTTGGATCCGGCTGCTTTACCTTCGTCAAAAGCAATAGACGCTATCGGTCGCAGTAGGTCCAAATCTTGCTAGGTGTCAAGTGCACACTGATGACCAGATCTGCATGAGCAATTCGAGACGCTGAATCCAAAAGTCAAATACAAGTCGGTATTGGACCCTTCGGTGGAAGAGACCAAGAAGCAGTGTCTTTCCCTCCGGAAAAGTGCAAGGGATGAGAGGACTGTGTTTTACTACAACGGGCATGGTGTACCTAAACCAACTCCATCCGGCGAGATATGGGTCTTTAATAAGAGTAAGCCATCTCTTGGAAATGTAACTGACGACAGATTACACACAGTACATTCCTGTATCGCTGTATGATCTTCAGGATTGGCTAGGAACGCCTTGCATCTACGTCTGGGAATGTTCGGGAGCCGGCAACATCCTCACCAATTTCGCTAAATCCGCCGAACGCAAAGATTCAGAGATCCGGAATGCTGGACCCACACCCGGTCAATCTGCGGATTTCAGTGGCGCGACATATGCCGATGCGATTCATTTAGCGGCTTGTAAAGCGAATCAGATTTTACCCATGACGCCCGACCTACCCGCCGACGTCTTTACTTGTTGTTTGACTTCACCTATCGAAATCGCTTTACGGTACTTTGTGTTGCAAGATCCGTTAAAGAGGAACGTAGAGACCGCTCGCGATCCACGGTCGAGGATCACGGTACAAATGGTCATGCGTATACCGGGAGATCTGAAGGATAGGCGGACGCCATTAGGGGAACTTAGCTGGATCTTCACGGCAGTCACAGACACGATAGCGTGGTTATCGTTCCCTCGAGAAATCTTTAATAGGCTCTTTCGACAGGATTTACTGGTCGCTGCCCTTTTCCGAAATTTCCTGCTGGCGCAACGAATTATGACTTCCTACCACTGTACGCCAATGTCGATACCAGAGTTACCGTCAACGCATAACCACCCACTCTGGCATTCGTGGGATCTAGCTGTAGACGCTTGTCTAGCACAATTACCCGATTTATTGTTACCCGAACCAGCACCTGGCGCTCCGGCCAATCCACCTCCTTCTCTGACGACATATAAACCATCATTCTTTTTCGCACAGCACCTACAAGCATTCGAAGTATGGCTCGAACATGGCGGAAATGTACCTTCGCATCTGTCACTTCAACCTAAACAATCACCTAATAATACCGTCAATCGAGTTCCTCCTGAACAATTACCGATCGTCCTTCAAGTCTTGCTTTCGCAAGCACATCGATTACGCGCGTTGATATTACTGTCCCGATTCGTCGATCTCGGACCATGGGCCGTCCACTTGTCGCTGTCAATCGGTATATTCCCTTATGTCCAGAAACTCCTACAATCACCCGCTGTCGAGCTCAAACCCGTCTTGATCTTTATTTGGGCTCGTATTTTGGCTGTCGACAGAACATGCCAAGTCGACCTACTTCGAGATCATGGATACAACTACTTTGCTCAGATCCTTACGCCATATCCAACGGGGACGAATCAGCACCTCGTCATTCCGAACGCCAATGAACACCGGGCAATGTGTGCGTTCATTCTGTCGGCACTATGCCGAGGTTTCCGCCAGGGTCAATCTGCTTGCATGAGTATACATGTCTTCGAGTCTTGTCTCACGAGGCTACAAGAGTCAGATTGGTTATTGAAGACATGGTCTGTTTTGTGTATCGCGCAGATGTGGGCCGACAACGACGAGATCAAATCGCTTTTCGCTCGGGATGGGGACCGACAAACACAATTAATCGATACTCTACGTAGTACCGCGGTCGAAGTCCGCGCAGCAGCTCTGTACGCTTTCGGCACCCTTCTTGGCGCTTCCGCGACTCCGATTGATTCGACCGATTCAAGTGGCGGCGGTGGCATGGGCGCTCAACTCAGTATCTCGGAAAGCAAACAATTGGATCTAGAAGCTGGATTGGCATTCGCTTGCATGATGACTGTCAAAGAAGATGCTAGTCCAATGGTCAGGAAGGAATTGGTGGTCGTCATTTCGTGCGTCGTTAGGGAATGGAGAGGATGGTTCGTCTGTGCTGCTTGGTTATATCACGAACAGATCGCCTACGAAGAAGCTATGGAGGATGGAGACGAGTCGTATCCCGATGTCGTGCAACCTGCACTTGATGCTTGGTTACAAGACAACCACTCGGACGAGGACGAGGAGCAGACACACGACAAAGGCATGTTGTTGTCGAGCTTCAAGACGCTATTCGAGACTTTACTTGATCTCTCGGTAGATCCGGATATTGAGGTAGCACTCATGGCGAGTACGGTAGTCGATTACATTATGGCTTTACTACTCGATTCCGCATTCGCACGAGTACCCGATTCATCAATTGCGAAGATGAACAGACGGCGTCCGAACCCACCCAGGATGGCTACTCGACAACCTTCGGCTCCATTATCGGATGATGGAAAGACGCTGAATGGCTCACCGTTATCCCACTCGCTCAAGAGGACCGATACACAAACTTCCATCGGATCAACGAAATCGAAATCCTCATCAGGCGGCATGAAGCGATCTTCCTCTGTGGCAAACGCCCTAAGAAGTCTGGCTAGCATGACTGGACTGATACCCAATGAAGAATCGGAGGATAACGAGAAAGCCACCACTCCGCCAGCGGAGAATACAGAGGAGCCAAGCTATACTCCTTCCTCTGGAGGGTATATTTCTCCATACCCTGATCCGACCCATCCAAGGACATACCCCGAAGGAGACGAGGAATCAATCTCATCACGTGGTACATCCCGAACAAGGGTTCCTTCAGGTTTGGCAATGTCGTCAGTATTCACAAACCCCGCCGACCCACTCGATGTCCTCGAGGCGTTGACTACGGAAGATATGGAACGATTACGGTTGAGGCGGAATCGAGGCATGGAGGCTAATGCGGATCATGAAGGGCGAATGAATAATAATGGTCTGGCTAGACCTGCTGAATTGACCTTGGGCATGGTCGCTAAGGAGGTCAAGGATGATGTATTGCCTCTCAAGAGTGGGTTCTACGACTGGGCAGTCGAGTACTTTAGGGAACCTCAGATGAAGGTAAGTACCCCTTTGATCTATTCTCGTGCGAACATACTGACATCAGGCACCCGATGCGGATGAACCTGGAAGTAAAGCTTTCAATCAGCAGGCGTGGCGGCATCAACGCAATGCTGATCTACTCGTTTCAGCCAATGCCAACGAGAAGCATGCAGGTGAGTCAGGTGGATGGTCATTGTGACGGTAGCTGACTCATAGCTTCTAACGCATGGGGAGAAGATGCTGGCACTCTACACAATGACGCTTGGCCATTACAGATTTTGTTCCATTCTTATGATCCCATCATGGCAATTACGGATGATACCGATAACATCTGGTATGTCCCCTTCTTCTTCTCAAGATCATGACTGACGATCAGTATCTGGGACTGGAAAGCCCAAGTCAAGCTTAACAAATTCTCAAACCAGAACCTCGGCGGCACTAGTATATCCAGCGCCCACTTTATTAATGAGATGGCGTCCAGTCTGATGCTCACCGCTTCCAGTACGTTCATCATCCCTCATTGAGATCGAGCTTATAGGTAGCCGAGGGGTGCATCAGAATTTGGAGGGATTACGAGTCTCCTGAAGAGACTGAGCTTGCATCCACTTTCCGGGCTGTATCGGAACTACTACCGGTCGGACACTCCAGTGGAGTTTTGACCGCATGGGAACAGCAGAAAGGTCATCTTTTAGTCGGGGGCGACATGCGAGTTGTCCGATTATGGGACGCGACCGTCGAGCGTCATCTGCGCGTAAGTCCTTGGTTTCTGCGGCTCAGGATACTCGCTAATTTCCAGGACATTGCCACGCAGGCAGGATCCAACATGACGGCTATAGCATCCGACGAACCGGATGGAAACGTCTTTGTGTCCGGTTTCGGGGATGGTGTAGTCCGTCTGTTCGATAAGAGGATGCAAGATGCCAGTAACATCGTCATGAGGGTATGGAGACAACATCATACTTGGATCCAGAGTGTTCACCTTCAAAAAGGTGGTCAGCGGGAATTGATCACTGGAAGGTAAGCCCCTCTCTCGGCAGTTTGACAGAGCTGATGAGTAGTATGAATGGTGAAGTTCGGATTTGGGATGTCCGAGCACCTGAGAAACCATTATACGAAAGTGTGGCTCAATCACATGGTCTAGCTGGATTGGCGGTTCACGCAGGTGCACCTGTACTTGCTACGTATGCCTTATCTACTACCGCAAAATGGTATGACTGCTAATATACAGGACTTCGGCACCATCTCATGATCTTCGCCAACGACTTGTCATTCAGGGATTCTCGGATCCAACGAAACCCAAGACGTTGTCGAAATTATCGATTCCACTCAGTCCACATGTCGGTGGCCCACAACGGCCGGTCGGATTTATGCCTAGTGCTGCTAGTCTCGCTTTCCATCCGGTGAGTCTTTCCTTCTCTCTTCCGAGCTACCGCGCCGTGGAGCGAGAAATGTAGTAAAACAGTCAGCTGATTGTAGATTGAAATGGTGGTTGCTGCTGGTGGATTCGATACGAGCGGTACAGTCAAGTTGTTCCAGTGCCCCACGCCAGAGACTGCTTTAACTTGGGAACACGTTAATGGCGAGTATGGGCATGCTTAGGTTCGCATAGGCGTTAGTATAGTCGTGTTTGGGGGAAGTAGTGTGCGGAGTATTTTGGCGTTAGTGAAGCCTTGGAGACAGGGCAGAATCAAGGATTACCTGATTAGTTGATTAGTTGTATACTGTAGAAATAGTGTATTGTAGATCAAGTTCAGCATACTCATATGTCATACATACTGTCCAGACACATTGTCAACGCTGAGATACTGTATAATTGATCCAGTCGAAATCACAGCATACTCACATCCCTCACATATCGGGATTCCAAGTCAGGCGCTGAAGTCGGCTGAACTCCCTTCTTTCTCATCATAACTAGCCTACATCTTCAGTAGCTTGCCAGCACCGAGATCGTGCGTCCAGGCAATATTGTGAGGTACAGGTCTTACATGTAATTGCCATGAGGTAGTCAACACGGAGGGGGCTCTGAGTACTGTACAGTATTTGCCACCCACCGTAAGAAAACCGCAAGATCCGTCGATGCGGGTTTCCCTTGTCTTCCATTGAGTCATGTCCGAGTGGAGCTAGATGAACTTTCCCATGGATGTATCTCAAAGTGGAGCAGAGGTGAAAGGATGTTTTACTCTACGGCGAGGGGGAAAGTGCATCGTGTTCAATGGAACCATTGAGGTGCGCACCAGACTGCACAGCTTTCATCTAGCCATGCGGTCTTTAACAATAGAGGTCTGTGAACCTATCCTGAACCTTTGATATGTTCATCTCGCCTTGGTCCTTTTCGCCTGAGCCTATTTGCTTGGCCAATGGATCCTTTCAAGTCTGCTCCACCTCAGCTCCTCCAAGCTCCACTAACCGTGATGATGAAAGGTTCAATGACTTTACACGGTCAAAATCTGAGACTTTGTCACTGAGAGGAGGTAGGACACAAGCAGTGTCCTGTGAAGCAACTGTCAACTCGACCATACATATAGGCCCCGACCTTCAATTTAGTGTCGTCTTCGTTTCCACATCACTTTCCCTCATACATACATCCTTCACTACGTAGTCAATTTTTCGACACATAATTTCTGCCGCCTCGCATAATTCCCAATCGAATATGTCTGCCGAATCCATCGTGAGTGGATGGTTCCTTTTGATCTCCCCCAAGAGCTTTAGCATGGAGGTTTCCGGAAGTACGCGGTGTCTTTGAACATGTTGTTAATCTAATCAGAGCCTGTCCGTCGCGGACAGGGACGACCTGCCTACTTCGGTCTCCGAGCTTCCAGATGGCACCACTACCGGGAGCGAGTCTGAAGCCCGGCCTGATGGTACGTTTCGGGTCGAGTAGTACATTACTGACAGCCAGCCTCGCAACAGTCTGGCACATGTGACAGTCGGGTCCACGAGGAGGGGGTAGCATGCTCGGTAGAGGGGAAATTCTACAGAGACGGCGCCACAGTCAAAGCCAAGGGGGACGAAAAAACAATCCAGCCTAGGGGCTCCTCCGCACCGGCCACCATGTTCACGGCATATTTGCCAGACGGAGAGACTTTCGACATCCGAAAGACATCCTGCTATGTTCCCTGTGGTGAGGCCGATGTCTGGGGCGTCCAGAAAGGCAAATGGTATCACCTGAACACGTCCAAGACTGTCTTTGCCAATAGCACGAAGGGATTCTCGGTGGCGTGTGGGGGTCAGGTGGATGCCGATAGATTTCGAAAAACCACAGAACCCTTAACAGAAGAAGCTGATATTTGTTTCACTTTTGGTGTGAACAGTGAGACCTAATTTATGGAATGCATGACAAGTGATGGAGGGATGTGAACAATGACATGCCCTGAAAATTTTGAGTGGGCCTACTGTATATATCCGTGTACATGAAAGCAGATGCGGTTGAGCCTGCGGGCGAGGGAAAGAAATGTTATCTTGCATTTAAGTGAAACAATGGATGTGCTCTTGAGACTGCACAGCTTTTCTCTTGCTATGCGGCGCTTGACAGCAGAGGTCTATAAGCTTACGCTGGACGTTTCATAACTGTTTACCTTTCATGCGTTCTTGTCAAGCATTATTTGCCTGAATAGTGTTTCATTTCAATCCTGCTCCACGACAGCTCCACGACAGCTCCATGACAGCTCCACTAGGCCGGAATGGTGAAAGGTTCACAAACAAGGCGGTGGAGCTGAGGTCCTCCTCACAAAGGAGGGTAAAGACAAACGCTGTGAATGGTACGGCTTCCAGCATCACCCTATGTAGCCTGTAGATTTCTGTCTGATCTCCTGTTTACTTCTCAAACATACCACATACATCACCTTTCTCCACTAGCAGTCGATAATCCCTTTGTCTATCATCATATAACTCACCATTTGTACCAATCATGTCTGATCGATCCAGTGTGAGTCCAAGCGACCTTGCGCGGTCGCACCTGAACACCTAGTGAGCGGGGATCCGAAAACTCGCGGTAGCTCTTCCGTCAGGTCAATCTTGCTGACAGTCGGAGAATCTGCCTACGCAAGTCACATCTGATGACAATGCCTCGAATCGAAATACCACTACTGTCGGTCACATATCCGGAAAGAATGACAAGCAAACCTCCCGCAGCACATTCTCGGGTTCGGTGAAGTGGTTCCCGAACGGCGCCCACTTCGGAGTCGACGAGAACGGAGATTTCATTCATCGTATTGGGTACTCAGTACCGGGCACCTTGCGAACACAGAACGCCAAAGACGACGTGAACAAGCACAAGGAGTACTCCCAGAACGGGAAGCCCTCCGATCTCGCACAGACATCCATATTTGTCCCCGATAATCCGGCGATAGGTACGTTCAATGCCTCAGACGTTCCGGAAGGCAAATTCCGACCTGGGCAAGCACAAGGGAGCTTGGGTTGTTGACAACGATGAGGAAGGGGAATTATGGGTGGCGTTCGGGGGTGACATGGATGAATATGATTTGCCGACCAAAGGAGGAGCCTTTTCGAGAAGAGCTGATCACTTTTTCATTATGTCAAAGAGAAACACTTGACTTTTGTCTCGGATGGCAAGTGGTGGAGAGTTGTAAATAATGACATGCCCTGGCAAATTTGAATGTTCGTACTGTATACGTCCGCGTATATGAAAGCAGGTGCGGTTGATCAGTGAGCAGCTGCTCTAGCCTCGCGAAGCCCGTGTTGATCCAGGCAGAGCGCATAGAGCCATCCTCGACGCATGAAGGGCAGTTGTGACTAATCATTCACATGTTCATCAATGAGCAGTATACTGTACATTACGTCACTACAGCCTACGTGCTCCGAGAAGCCCAATATGCTCTTGCCCACTCATCAGACTCTACTGCTTTGCTCACAGCCCCTTGTAGACTCAGGTCGGCATCGTACTCTGCCCATATACTAGCAACATCCAGTCCAAGCTTCTTGACGTCCCTCTCAAGTTTCGTCCATGGACCTTTGATACCGCCTTTCGAAGGATGTTCGAGCCAGAACCAAGGTCCTAATCTTGCCGCGACTACCCCAAAGACCTTCTTTTCCACTAATGAGAATCCATCTTCGAATGCCGCCTTTCCTCGCTGACCAATGTTTAGCAGGAACTCCAAGATCTTCTGTGTCGCCAGGGGGTCTTTGATTCCGATCTCCCATAGTGTCTTGGGTAGATTCTCGATCCAGGCTGTCAAGTCGGCGCGCAGGGGAGACTGGGGAGTGATGAAGAATGGGATAGTAGGGAATCGGACTTCGTGGGCCAAGACCAGAGATATCAGGAATTGGTTCCCTAGAGATTTGATATGGGATGAAGATCCCTGGCGAGATAGATGTGAGAGAAGTGCTTGACCTATTGCTGTTGGGATCTCGGAAGTTGGGGGCAGGAGTAGTAGGGGCAGAATGAGGGATAGAATGGAGGAATAGGCTGTCGGAGTCATCGACGGTGTAAGGGCGTCCTGAGGTGCCTACATGTCAGCCTCTGACTGGAGGAGACTGAAGATCGAGCTTGACTCACCAGTACGGATATGATCCATTCCGATACTTCCTCCAGAGCCCATCCATCCGCTTTCCCCTTCCCTTTGCTCTTTCCAATCATCCTCATTTCCTTCCAACTCTCCTCGGTAGCTCTGATCCGCAACTTCCATCCAACTTCCTTCTTGCCCTTCGGAAACGCGAGCACCTTAGGCCTAGGAGCCAGTAAAATAGCAAGTTTCGAGTAAGTCAGCGATAATTCGAAAGCGGGAGAAACACCAGTCGACGATGATGTTGCAGTAGCGGGATTGTGGAAAGGGAACCAAGCTGCCATTCTCTTTAAGAAGTCAGAAGCGTTCGAGCGGACTGTTCGGATGTCTGCGATCTCGGAATCGTGCGATAAGATCGAGCGGGATAGGACCTCGGTCAAGGCCGCCGAGACGGTACACAGCTCGAGGGATGTTTCGTCGGATGTAGAGAATGTTGATGAGGATGGTGAGAAGGCTGAGGGAGCGGCTTCGAGGAAAGTTGCGAGGAGGAGGGGGTGAAGCTGTGTGTAGAGTTGCTGCATCATCAGCTCCTGAATCGGTACATCAGTGATGACTTACCGTCAAAGTCTCGATCTCGACCTCTTTGCCAGACAACGAGCTCGTAGCTTCCAATCGGCCAAGTTCCCAATTAGTCAAAGCCTCTTCCAGACCCCATTCTCCACATCCGACCATACTTCCTTCATACTGCTCCTCCAACCCATCCTCTCCGACAAGCCTTGCTTTTCCCTTGCCTTTGCCCCTTACCTCCCTCCTAAATTGTGAAGTGAACATTTCCTCGACACCCCTGCCGACTGAATCGTGTAGCGCGGTCCTGATGAAAGCGAGTATCGTCCTCAAGGTGACCAGTTTCGCTTGAGCACCGAGTCGACCTCCTTGGGTGCTTACGCCTTTATCGTTTCCTAGACCGACGGTCAGACGGAGTCCTTCCATGATTGTTGATTCGGCTGCAGGCCATGATGATGTGATGTGCGTTGGGATCTGTTCTAGAAACAGATGGACTAAACGGGCAGCATCCAATCGGATTTCGGGGAAGATGTGCGACAAGGCCGAAGAGGTTTGGAGTTGTAGAAGCGGTAGATGGGGTGTCAAGATGGACTGAGACGATAAGCAAAGTGTCTCATTGGTACGAGGAACTCACAGTTGGAAGAGTGATAAGGTACCACCCGAAGAACCCGATCAAAGCTTTCCTGACACTAGCATCCTGCATATCAGCCGCTATTCTGAGGTCCAACGAGAACACTCACCTCATCCGAGATAGCTCCTCCCATCACCCGACAGACTTTTCCGACCTCCTTCGAAGGCTGCTGAACCAAGATCTCCTTTGCTGCGCCGATAGCATCCCGCCTCACACCAGAATTGGGATGTCGGAAACGGAAAAGCACCTCTTCAAGGGTGAGGCCATTCGAAGTGATCGGTTCGCCAGATGGACCTTGTAGTACACGATCGATGGGTGTTTGGTTCGGTAAAGCGATTGCTATATGTCAGTATACGTACAGGAAAGGCGGACATACATCTAGCTTTGAAAGAAGTGTTTGTCGCGTTTGAGGCTTGTTGTTTCCCCTTTCCGAGCTTGACTTTGGCTTTCTTGATGATCAGCTTCTTGCCTGTTCGATAGAAATGAGCATACCTTGAAATCTGCCTCTTTGGCGCCTTTCTTCTTACTTGCTTTAGGCATATTTGCTGTTCTGTTGGTTCTTAATAGTGAGCACTGTTCAATGTAGACGGTTGAATCTCAAAATCTCAGATTAATCCGTGCCTGAACGGAATCAACCGAAATCCATCTCTGGCATGTGGGAATCCTTAGCTGTCCAAAGCGCTGTCAACCGGACATCTCGGCGCGGATAGTGCAATGTCACTCGGCGACGTAAGCGAAAGCAGCGGTACTGAGTCATAAATCGGAAGTAGGCCGCGCGTTATCATTTGTGGAGTTGGGTACTACGCCAGTGGGGCAGTCCGTATCCTCATTGCGACGCGCTGGTCAATCCTCGGAGCCCTCAACAGGGCGGGACCCAAGTTAGGCCAGGATCTCGGACGGATGGCTGGTCTGAATTCTGATCTTTGGATCACTGTTGAAGACTGCGAGACCGCCGACTATGCTGCCTTCGGCGCCAATATTGCGCTCGTTGTTCAGACGGAACGGCTTAGCCTGAATTGGTCGGCCTACCATCGGCTTCTGAGTGCCGGGATCAACGTTATCTGTCATGGATCCGAATCGTATTTACCGCAAGGCGTTAATGCTGACTGAGCCAACAAGATCGACGCTTTGGCAAAGCAGGGCAATGCACCTTTCACGGGCACCGGTATTTGGGATTTCTCGAGGATCTGGCCCGTCATCATCGTCGCAGGACCTTGTACCGAACCGCTCTATGAATCATTACAGCTTAACGACCGCGGAACTAGCCGACGAACGTATGATGCGTTCATACTGAGTCGATATGACACAAGTCGACTTTGGGGAAATGGTGACCACGGCACCTGGTCAACTTGGTGAATTATACAAAGACATTCCTGCCCACGTCATGCACGCACTGGGCTACACGATCACCAAAGTCACAGAACGAAGGGAATCTGTACTCTCTGATCCGCCTGTATGGTGTGGTATCCTGAATAGATCTTTGGAACCGGGTACTTCGCTCGGTCTCAGGATCGTTGCTACGGTAGAAACACAGGAAGGTCCAACAGCCACTGCGCATATCGAATTACGCATTCTTTTACCAGGCGAGACAGAGCACATGATGTGGACCGTTGATGGACGACCCGCCTCGAAAGTCCGGGTCGATCGTGCAGATGGCGTGCACACTTCGGCTGCTTGTATGGTCAATCGCATCCCCGACGTGTTAGGCGCCGCACCAGGGGTGAGACTGATCTCGGAACTTGGGCCATTACGCCCTCCTCTCTCCCACACACGGCCGTCAACCAGGCCGTCATAGGTCTTCCCGATTCTATTGGCCGGTAGATCACGACCCCTGGCTCGATTCGACCCCCGAGAAGAGGACCCAAATATGTGTTCCATATAATGCCTAGCCTACTATAGTGAATCCTCGTAAAGACCATACGTCGTTGAGACGGCAAAACCAAAACCTTCATGCTGTTGCTTATCCACCTGACAGTTGAGAAGCAGGAGAAGTGATTTAGCGGGATCTAGCATACATCCCATCACATGTACAGCCTTCTTGACTTCGCTTGTCAAGTGTCGAGCATCAATGATTCCATGCATCTCTTGTCATATTCGCTGTTGAATAACCGGCGGTTCAAAGCCGAGATTCCGTTCAGCCGCATATCCGCCGGCATATCTCCGGCATGTATATCTCCGACCCATCTTTCGTGTTCCATTCTTGTTAAACCATTGACCATACTACCATCAACACCAGCAGAGACCGAACAGATACGCACAGGCAGAGACAAACAATATGATCAACATTGACTACAAAGGAAAAGTTGTCCTCATCACCGGTGAGTCTGATTGGCTTCATTGGGAGGGGAAGAGCTAATTCAAAGGTGGGGGACGAGGAATTGGATTGGCTATCACCACTGCTTTTGCCGAGGGTATGTCCAGCTTGCATCGCAACGGATATTTGCGGTGCTGATAAGTAGCTGGAGCCACCATCATCGTCACATACACTTCCAAAGACGCTACGGAGGCTGTGAAGCCCATCTCCGAGAAATACGGGGTACCAATCCACGTCTACAGGTGCCCTGGTGAGGAAAGTAAGGTCGTCGACGAGGTTGTTGAGAAGGCTAGTAAGGAGATCGGAGAGATTGATATTGTCGTTGTCAATGCTGGTGTCTCCATGTGGAAAGATCATATTGACTGTACCGACGGTATGTCTCCGCTCCACTTTAGTGCTGATTTCTTAGAGGATTTGAACTCGGTAATCACCGTCAACCTCCTTGCTCCCCTCTACCTATCCCGATCTCTAGTTCGACACTGGCTAGGTCTGCCAGCTTCCGTCACTTCCGGCTCAGAGGAGAAGGGCAAGCGAGAGGAGACTGTCAACCTTAACAAGAGGATCCTCATGATTTCTAGTATCTCCGGATTGGTCAACATGACTCCTCAGAAGCAGGTCGCGTACAACGCTAGTAAGGGTGGATTGACAATGGCCGCCAAGGTTCGTCACTACTTGATAGACACGCTACAAAGCTGATAGGCAGAGTTTGGCTGGTGAATGGGCTGGTTACGGTATTTCCGTCAACTGTATCTCTCCAGGGTGAGCCTCCTTACCTAGTCGAAATTGCGCAGCTGATCCCAGATATGTTGCTACCGAGATGACTACTTCCCACACCGACGAGAGGTCTCAGGCATACGCACGAAAGTGGCAGGATATGACACCTTTCAACCGGTATGTTTCTTATAGATGGCCGTGGGATGTGAAGCTGATCAGTAGATTCGCCGAGCCAAAGGAAATTGGAGATCTTGCTGTTCTCATGTGCTCAGAGAGGAACACTCCCTGGATGACCGGTAGTGATGTTGTCATTGATGGTGGTAAGTTCTTCAAAGTCAAATGTGGACTGGAGCTGATCAGCAGGTTACACAACATACTAGATTGCTCGTACAATGGTATATTGCATGCAGATGATATGAAGACTATGATTTGAAATATACAAACTGAACTAAGCAGCAGAAACTTGTGCGAAACTTCCATAAACCTCCTTCTTCACCAGGTCGTATACACTTCCCACACTGCCTTCAATCTCTACACCTGAATCACCTTTCCTGACAGCAACAATACTTCCAGCTTTAACCACGCCCTGATCAGCGAGGGCAAGGACCCCAGGTCCACAAACCAGGATACCGGAACCCGCAAATTCCGCTGGCATAGGTGGGGTTAAAGCTTGAAGACGTGTTCGAAGCACTGTAAGACGGAGGTCACCAATAAAGAGTGATGAGGGGAGTGATTGCGTGGGGCGAGATGCTGGAGTACGGCGTGGACGTTTGGGTGGTGAAGGTCGTTCTTCGTTTGTGATCTCGAAAGGAGCTGACTTCGGTGCTTCCCCGGTATCTGCATCCTCTTGGCCGGAAGTTTCTTCGGTAGGCAGAGCTTCCTTGGTTTCAATCTCGATCTTGCTATCGGCTTCGACTACCTGAGCAGCGCCGGCATCGACAGGTTCCTGCTTGACCTCCACCTCCTCTTCTTTTCTAGGCAGAACAAGTTCGGCTCGTTCGAGCGTTGGTACAGTCGAACCCATCTGGAAAGCAATCTTTCCTTCCACCATGGCAACTTCGTATCCTTCAAACTAGATATTAGCTGACACCATGTTGAAGCAGATAGCTTACCTTGGACATTTTAGCGGTGAGGCCGGCGGTAATACTATCACCGAGGGCGAATGAGAACGATTGAATCTCTTCTCCTATTTTGACTGATTCGCCGACTGCTGGTGCGTAGACTTCTTTGGGGCCTCCTGACGATGCGAGGAAGGTAGTGAGGGCTTTGGTAGCTTCTTCGGATGAGCGGACGAGGATCTGCCGGTCAGTTGTGTCTACGGTCCAACAGCGACTCTCAACTTACGAGCTGTCTTGGCTGGAGATCGGAAATGATGGTCTTGATTGCTTGACCATCGTGCAAACCGTCCATATCGATATGTTGGACTGACGCGCGGATCTCGACAACGCTAGTATCGGTCACATACTTTGAAGGGGGTTCAGGGAGGTTTTGCTGGATGTTTAGCCAGAGTAAAGGACGACTGAACGTCTCCAGCAACTTACGGCCTTTTCCCCATCTTCCTCTTTCTTCTTCTTTGCATCGCTGACTTCCTTCGTTTCACCCTCTTCCTCGATCTCTCGTCCCTTACGGACCCATTGGCCAACATCCAGGGTCTCTCCATATGCATCGACCTTCTTTCCTCGTCGCTCCATGTAGGGGAACATCCTGAACCTTCCTCCTTGATCTTCCTTTCCTCGGGTTACACGCATCTGCTGTCCCTTGACGAAGATGTCAAAAGACATCTGAATATCGTCGCCACCGGTCGTGGTCTTGCCAATAGCTAGTAGATTGTCTGTAGCTGCTAGATCGTCTTCCTCGTCAGAGTCGGAATCAGAATCGAGGTCATCGGCCTCGAGCATGCGACGGGAACGATCCATAGCTGCTTGTTGGGCTGCTTGACGTTCTTTCTGTAATCTCTCGCCTTCGATGTAATCCTCCAGTTCAGTGCCGTGAAGAGGTACTTTCGAGTTCATCTATCCATCAGTCAAAGCTCTCGTGCCATTAGAGACTGACTTACCTCGACATCGATTCGCTGGTCGATTTTGCCAATGGCTCCAACCCGTCCGGCACCATACTTCCTGTCCTCCGCCTGGAAAGATTGCCAATCTTCGAATAGGTTTCTGGCTAGAGTCCCTTCCTCACCACGCGATGTGAGGAGAATGACATTTCCCTCCATACCAGCCATTGCGGTAAACAACCATCTGGACGGACCATGAGACATGCTCGGTGGGATCGCTAGGACGAGCTTGGGTCGACTAAGTGGGTATGCCTGCATCAAATCGGTCGGTGTGGCAAAGAACTTCACATGTCTGCCGGTTAGTCATGCAGCTCCGATATAAGCTGA